>OFFF01000185.1_pt1 | contig 49788 bp, 40 predicted proteins | sample 1521301 | NCBI WGS metagenome assembly OFFF01 (sample SAMEA3504101, study PRJEB24116) | mouse gut metagenome | biome: mouse gut; feature: mouse-associated habitat; material: faeces | place: Denmark | collected 2011
TGATGGACGGCGGCGTGATCCAGCAGATCGGCTCGCCCACGGATATCTACAATGAGCCCAGGAATGCCTTTGTGGCGGACTTCATCGGGGAGTCCAACATCCTGGACGGCGTCATGCTGGAAGACTATTCGGTGAAGGTCGCGGGGCACACCTTCCGCTGCCTGGACAGCGGCTTCGGGAAGAACACGCCCGTGGACGTGGTGATAAGGCCGGAGGACATCAAGGTGGTGAAGCCGGATTCCACTCTGATCATCGGCGATGTGACGGCGGTCACCTTCAAAGGGGTGCACTATGAGATCATCGTGGACGTGGCGGGCTTTAAGTGGATGATACAGTCCACGGAATGCCGCCAGGTGGGAGACCACATCGGCCTGGAACTCACCCCCAACGACATCCATGTCATGCAGAAGTCCGAGTATTCCGGCGTGTTCGGCGACTACAGCACCTTCAGCGACGAGATGGACGAGGACAGGAACACCGGGCTGGAGGGAAAGGAGGGCGCCGCCGATGAAAGCTGATTCCAAGCTCCTTTCCGCCCCGTACACGGTGTGGATGACGATTTTCATTGTATTACCTATGCTTTTGGTGGGTTATTTTGCGTTTACGGATAAAACGGGCAGCTTCACTTTGGAGAACATTCTCAGCGTGGGGCAGTATTCCAACGTGTTCCTGCGGTCTATCTGGCTGGGAGCCGTGGCCACAGCGGTGTCTCTGGGGCTGGGGTACCCTTTTGCCTATATCATCGCCAAGATGAACGCAAAGCGGCAGAATGTGATGGTGATGCTGGTGATGCTGCCCATGTGGATGAACTTTCTGCTGCGGACCTATGCCTGGATGACGCTGCTGGAGGACAACGGCCTGATCAATTCGGCCCTGGCGGCCATGGGCCTGCCCAAGGTACATATGATCAACACGGCGGGGGCGGTGGTGCTGGGCATGGTCTACAATTACATTCCCTACATGATTCTGCCGCTGTACTCGGTCCTGACCAAGATTGACGCCAGCGTGATCGAGGCTGCCCAGGACCTGGGAGCCAACCGCAGGCAGGTCTTCCTGAAGGTGGTGGTGCCCCTGAGCATGCCGGGGGTGATTTCCGGCGTGACCATGGTGTTCGTGCCGGCGGTGAGCACCTTCATCATCTCGAAGATGCTGGGGGGCGGCGGCAATCTGCTGATCGGCGACCTGATCGACATGCAGTTCCTGGGAAGCGCCTACAATCCGAACCTGGGCTCCGCGGTGTCTCTGGTGCTGATGGTGATTATCCTCATCTGCATGGGCATCATGAACCAGTTCGATGACGGCGAAGCGAACGAGAGAGGAGGGATGCTGCTGTGAAAAAGGCTGGCGGGCGTATTTATGCCTTTCTCATATTCCTCTTTTTGTACGCGCCGATTTTGGTGCTGATCGTGTTCTCTTTCAACGATACGGATACGGGGAGCCGGGTGGTATGGGGCGGGTTTTCCCTGCGCTGGTATCGGAAGCTGTTCGAGGACCGGCTGATCATGGAGGCTCTGCGCAACACGCTGCTGATTGCGGTGGTCTCGGCGGCGGTGTCCACGGTTCTGGGCACGGTGGCAGCCATTGGGATCAACGGCATGAAGCGGTTGCCCAGGCGCATCATGATGAATATCACCAATTTCCCCATGGTGAATCCGGAGATTGTCACAGGGGTTTCGCTGATGCTGCTGTTCGTGTCCGCGGTAAGGGTGTTCGGGGGGCGGAGCCTGGGGATGGGGTCCCTGTTCGCGGCCCATATCACCTTTTGTCTGCCCTATGTGATTCTGTCCGTGCTGCCCAAGCTGCGCCAGATGGATCCCAATCTCTATGAGGCGGCCCAGGACCTGGGATGCCCGCCGGTGAAGGCCTTCTTCAAGGTGGTGCTGCCGGAGATCATGCCCGGGGTGGTGACGGGACTGATCATGGCGTTCACCCTTTCCATAGACGATTTCGTGATCAGCTATTTCACCAGCGGCACCACCCAGACGCTGCCCATTTATATCTATTCCATGACCCGCAAGCGCATCAGCCCGGAAATCAATGCTCTGTCCACGGTGATGTTCGGCGCGGTGATGGTGTTGCTGATCATCATAAATGTCCGCAACGTGAAGGATCAGGGCAGGGACGAACAGACCAGGGAGGAGGTGTGAGGTGCCATGAATAGAGGAAATGCGTTCCATGGGGGAGGTGTTTCCCAGGGAAAGGATGCGTCCTATGGAAAGGATGTGTTTCATAGAGGAAGCCGGTTCCGTGGCATGAGTCCATTTCCTGGAAGAAGTCGGGCAGCGTGGGCCGTCTGCCTGGCTATGGCGGTTTTGCTGTCCTTTGCACCGGCCAGACAGGTTCAGGCAGAGGAAGCGGCCAGGGACAGGGGCGTCACCATTAATGTGTACAACTGGGGGGAATACATTGCCAACGGCACCGATGGCTCCCTGGATGTGAACGAGGAATTTACCAGGCGTACCGGCATCCGCGTCAACTACACCACCTTCGACAGCAACGAATCCCTTTACTCCAAGCTGGTGGGTGGCGGGGCCGACTATGACGTGATTATCCCCTCCGATTACATGGTGTCCAAGCTGATTCATGAGAACATGCTGGCGGAGCTGGATTTCTCCAATATCCCCAACTACCAGTATATTGACGAGGACTTTCGGAATGCGGAATACGACCCGGAGAACCGGTATTCCGTGCCCTACACCTGGGGGGTGGTTGGCCTGTTCTATAACACGGATTACATCCAGGAGGAGATCACCAGCTGGACTGCCCTCTGGGACGACCGATACGCAGGGAAGATCCTGATGTTCGACAATCCCAGGGACGCGTTCGCCATCGCCCAGTTTCTGCTGGGCCAGTCGGTGAACACCACCCTGGAGGAGGACTGGATGGAGGCCACCGCCCTTCTGAAGCAGCAGAAGCCGCTGGTGCAGGCCTATGTCATGGACCGCATCTTTGACAAGATGGAGAGCGAGGAGGCCTGGATAGCGCCCTATTACGCGGGAGATGCCGCCATTTTGGTGGAACATAATGAAAACATCCGGTACGTGGTGCCGGAGGAGGGCACCAATTATTTCGTGGACGCCATGTGCATCCCTGTCACTTCCAGCCACAAGGCGGAGGCGGAGGCGTATATCAATTTCCTCTGCGACCCGGAGATTGCCGGGGCGAACATGGATTACGTGGGATATTCCACCCCGGAGACCGCGGCCAAGGAATATATGGATCCGGAGATGGTGGAGAGCCCGATTTATTACCCGGACCAGGAGACCCTGGCCCGCACACAGGTGTTCGTGAACCTGCCGGAGGAGACCAGCAAGCTGATAGACAAGCTCTGGGCTGAGGCCAAGATGGGGGGCCCGGGAGAGACCATTGTGCTGGTGGCGATTATTTTGGGGTTCCTGGGAATCTATATCGCCATCCTGGTGGGGAAACGGCGCAAGCGCCTGCGGGAGCTGGCGTAGGGCGACTTAGGCCGTGCGGGAAGCGCCTGCGGGAGCTGGCGTAGGGCGACTTAGGCCGTGCGGGAAGCGCCTGCGGGAGCTGGCGTAGGGCGATTCGGGTCGTGCAGGAAGGGCTTGCGGGAGCTGGCATAGTGCGATTTGGGGCGTGCAGAGAAGGGGCGTGCCGGCCGGGACGATGTGTGTGGAAGTGGGACGAGGTGTGCCATGCGGATATTGATTGCCGAGGACGAGATAGAGCTTGCCAGGGGACTGAAATATTTGTTGGAGAGGAATAAGTTCTCCGTGGACATCGTCCATGACGGGGAAGAGGCCCTGGGGCGTTTTGGCAGCTCCGAATACGATGTGGTGGTGCTGGACATCATGATGCCCAAGAAGGACGGCCTGGAGGTGCTGGACTGCATCCGGAAAGGGGGATCCAACGTGCCGGTGATGATGCTGACGGCCAAGGCGGAGATCGAGGACCGGGTGGCGGGGCTGGAGGCCGGGGCGGACGACTATCTGCCGAAGCCCTTCGCCAGCAGAGAGTTCATCGCCAGGGTGAAGGCGCTTTCCCGCCGGAGCGGGCGGTATGAGGACCTGCTGCTGACCTTCGGGGATCTGCGCCTGGACTGCAACCGGTATGAGCTCACCTGCGGGGAGGAGACGGTGCGGCTGAACAACAAGGAGTTCCAGCTGGCGGAACTGTTCCTGAGGCACCCGCATTTCGTCTTTTCCGCCAACCATCTGATGGACAGGATCTGGGGACAGGACTCAAATGCAGACATCAATGTAGTCTGGACCTACATCGGATTCGTCCGCAGAAAGCTGAAGACCATCGGAAGCCATGTGGAGATCAGGACAGTGCGCGGGGCAGGATATTCGTTGGAGGAAGTCAGATGCTGAAAAAAATGCAGAGAAGGTTCATCCTTGCCGCCATGGCCGCCTTCGGGGCGGTGCTGTTGATTCTGCTGGTGGGGATCAATGTGGCGAATTATTTCCAGGCCACGTCCATGCAGGACAGGATGGCCAGAAACCTTCTGGGGTATGAAAAAGGGGCTGCAGGCAGGTCGGAGACACCGTTTCCGACCCGTTTTTTTGCTGTCCACTGTGACGCGGCGGGGAACGTCAGGTTCGTCTCCAGGGACTATCTTTCTTCTGCGGAAGAGGAGGAGGCAGTCATAGACTACGCCCGGGAAGTTCTCGCAGGGGGGAAGGTGAGGGGATATTACGGCGATTACCGCTATCTGGTGAGCCGGGACAGGATAGGGACCAAGGTCCTGTTCCTGAACGCCGCCAACACTTTGCAGAGCATAAGGGCACTGTTTTTCGTATCCACCGTGGTGGGGCTGGTGAGCCTGGCGGTGGTATTCGTGCTGGTGCTGCTGTTCTCGGGATATGCCATCAGGCCCTATGCGGAGAACATCCAGCGGCAGAAGCGGTTCATCACGGATGCCGGGCATGAGCTGAAGACGCCGATTGCCTCCATCGCCACCAGCGCCGACATCGCAGCCATGGAGCATGAGGGAGACGAGTGGATTGAGAACATCCGGAAGCAGACGGCGCGGCTGTCCAGGCTGGTGGGCGACCTGGTGGCCCTGTCCAGGCTGGACGAGGAGGTGCCTTTCCCGGAGATGGGGGTCTTCTCCCTGAACGAGGCGGCGTGGGAGACAGCGGAGCCTTTCGCGGTGCTGGCGAAGGCGGAGGGGAAGAAGTATTGCCAGAACGTGGAGGAGAACCTGGACCTGAACGGGGACCGGAACGCCATCCAGCGGATGCTGTCCATCCTTCTGGACAATGCGGTGAAATACTCCGACGAAAAGGGGGAGATCCGCCTGGACATCTACCGCAGACGGGGGAAAATCTGCATTGAGGTGTCCAATACCTGTGAGCTTCCGGCAGCCCTGGATCTGGACCGGCTGTTCGACCGTTTCTACAGGGTGGACGAGTCCAGGTCCACCCGGACCGGGGGCACGGGCATCGGCCTGTCCATGGCCCAGGCCATTGCGGAGAGCCATGGCGGGAGGATTGAGGTGAAGGGCATGGACGGCAAGAAGATTCGGTTTAAAGTAGTGCTATAGACGGTTTTGCACTCGCGAATCGAAAGAGAGGACGTGCCCTGGGGCTTTGAATTCAGATAAAGGACACAATTTATTTCAAGTACATTTTAGGAAATGGCTTTATACTGAGAAAAGCTTTACGGAATACGGATGAAAGCGAATAGAGAGAAGGAGGGAATGGGATGGAGCAGAAGGGGCGCTTTCGGCATGAGCTGAAATATTCGATCGGATATCCGCAATACCTGGAGCTGCGAAGCCGGGTGCGGGCGGTCATGAAGACGGACCCCCACACGGGCGAGGATGGAAGATATCTGATACGCAGTATATATTTTGACAATTTTGCGGATAAAGCGCTGCGGGAGAAGGTGGACGGAGCATCCAAGAGGGAGAAATTCAGGATAAGGTATTACAATGACGATTTTTCCTTCATCACTTTGGAGAAGAAGATCAAGGACAACGCCCTGTGCATGAAATGCGACGCGCGGATCACGGAGGAGGAATGCCGGATGCTGCTGGCGGGGGACCTGGACTGGATGCGGGGGCACGCGTCGCCGCTGGTGCAGGAGCTTTACAGCAAGATGCACTATCAGCTGCTGCGCCCCAGAGTGCTGGTGTCCTATGTGCGGGAGCCTTATATCTATGCCCCCGGGAACGTGCGGGTCACTTTCGACTCCAGCATCCGGACCAGCCTGTACCACAGGACGTTCCTGGAGGAGCAGGTGGCGGATGTGAGCGCTACCGATTATCCCCAAGACATGATTCTGGAGGTGAAATTCGACGCGTTTCTGCCGGGGATCATAGAGGACATTATCCAGATCGGCGCGGTCCGGCAGCAGGCTTTTTCCAAATACGCGGCCTGTAGGAGATTTGGGTGATGCCAACGGAGCGGCAGAGGATAAGGAATTGTCTACAAATAACTGTTATGAGTTTAAAGCCGTTTTCCTTGTGCTTCAAGGTTTTGTCCTACAGAAGTTGTAGCGGTTATTTTCTAACAGTCCCTAAGCCGGAAGGGAAATAAAACGGAGAACCAGCTGGAACTGGAATGAAGGATCTGGAACTGGAATGATAAAATCTGGAATAAGAGGAGCATATGTTATGAAGACATTTAACGACATTTTCAAATCAAGTTTTCTGGACAACGTGACGGAATTTGCGGTAATCGATGTCCTGATTGGCATGGTGTTCGCCCTTTTGATTGGGCTGTTCATTTTTCTGGTCTATAAGAAGACCTTCAGCGGGGTCATGTACTCCACAGGCTTCGCTTTGTCACTGGTAGGTCTGTCCCTTGTGACCACGCTGGTCATCATGGCGGTGACCTCCAATGTGGTGCTGTCCCTTGGTATGGTAGGTGCGCTTTCCATCGTCCGTTTCCGGGCGGCGATCAAAGAGCCGCTGGAAATCGTGTATTTATTCTGGGCCATCGCCATCGGCATTGTCATCGGCGCGGGCATGATTCCACTGGCGGTGGTGGGTTCCGTGATCATCGGGATTATCCTGGTCCTGTTCGCCAACCTTAAGATACATGAGAACCCCTACATCCTGATTCTCAACTGCAGCAATGAGAAAGCGGAGGAAGAAGCCCTTGCCCTGGCGAAAAAGTCGGTGGCCCGCTTCCTGGTAAAGTCCAAGACTGTGAACGCCTCCGGCATCGAGCTGACCGCGGAGATCCGCATGAAGGATCCGGCCACCTCCTTCGTCAACAGCCTGAGCGCCCTGGAAGGCGTCAGCAACGCCACGCTTGTAAGCTATAACGGCGAGTACATGTCATAAGACCCCACAGAGAAGCCGCCGCGTGCAGCGGAAGAAAACTGCACACGGCGGCTAGAATCCCGCCATCATCATACCGATCAGCTGGTCCCGCTGGACAGCGTCGTCGGAGCCCTTCGCCTTGGAGGCAAGCCCGTCCAGCTCTATCTTGCTGGCTTCGGCGCGCATCAGCTTCTCCAGGAATTCTTTTTTCTCCTGTTCCGCCTTGGCGGCCCTTCTCTCTGCCCTGGCTCTGTTCTGGAGCTTCATGGTGTTCTCCATGGAATATAGAATCTGAGTCATATCCATCATCGCAATCCCTCCTCCTGTATAGATTATCGGCAAGTTCACGGTTTTCCTTATGCCTGGTGAAGGGATTGCGGAAAGAAGCACAGTGGAAAACGCTGGAAAAGTTAAAGGAAAATTATGATATCGATTTTGGGGAGGTGTTACCATGAGTAATTCAGAACCGTATTTTTTGGATGACAGGGTCATCATTCCTGATGATGTGAAGAAAATGTCAAGAGAGCAACTGGAACAGAAAATTGCAAGGCTTGAAAAAGAAGCCAAGAAGAATAAGGAATTGTCTACAAATAACTGATGCGAGTTTATAGCCGTTTTCGTTGTATTTCTGGGCTTTCTCCTAAACAAGTTGCATCAGTTATTTTCCGACAATTCCTAAAGCAAAAAAACAGAAAATAGTCGTGTCGGCATAAAAGATAGTTTATAGGAAACGAATGCAGCTTCCTATGATTGAATGCGGGGCAAAGGACGCATCTTTTATCACAAATAGTATTTCCGTGGCTGTATGGACTTATATGAGAGCACAGCCACGGACAGAAAGGTTATTGAAGTATTTCAGGGCTGTCAAAAGTGGAAGGTTTATGGTAAAATAATCTAAGGAACGCTCGGAAAATAACTGCTGCAGCTTCTTTAGAAAAAAGCCCGGAAATACAAGGAAAACGGCTTTAAACTCGTAGCAGTTATTTGTAGACCATTCCGTATTCACGGCATAGAACGGCTGGCCATCAGTTCCATGTGCGTCCGGAGACAATCCAAATAAGCAGGGAAGAGACGAAAGACAGAATGATGACATACGAGGAATTTCAGGAAACGTTCCATATCCGCCTGAACAGGCAGCAGGCACAGGCAGTCCGCGCGGTGGACGGGGCGACCCTTCTGCTGGCGGTCCCGGGCAGCGGCAAGACCACAGTCCTGGTGGCCAGGCTGGGGTATCTGATCCATGGCGCGGGGATCGCGCCGGAGAACATCCTGACGCTGACCTATACGGTGGCCGCCACCAGGGACATGGCGGCCCGCTTCGCGTCCTTTTTCGGGGAAGAGCTGAGCGCCCGGATGGAGTTCCGCACGATCAACGGCATCTGCGCCAAGGTCATCCAATACTACGGGCAGCTGATCGGGAAGCGCTCCTTTGCGCTGGTGACGGAGGAGAAGGCCATCTTAAGCCTGCTTTCGGCCATCTATCAGCGGGTCGAGGGCGGCTATGCCACAGAGGGGGATCTGAAGGGCATCCGGCTCCTGATCACTTATATCAAGAACATGATGCTGGACGAAGCGGGCATCAGGGAGCTGGAGAAAGCATCGGAATATCGTATCTTGGATATCTACAGGGCGTATTGTGCTGAACTGCGCGCCCAGGGATGGATGGACTATGACGACCAGATGATATACGCATATACGATTCTGCGTAAAAGCCCCGAGACATTTCAGTATTTCCGAAGGCGCTATACGCACATCTGCGTGGACGAAGCCCAGGATACCTCCAGAATCCAGCACGCAATCATCCGGCTCCTTGGGGGCGGAAGCCCGGAAGTCTCCCCGGGGTCAAACCCGCAGTCCCCGGGCAGACAGGAGAACCTGTTCCTGGTGGGGGATGAGGATCAGAGCATCTACGGCTTCCGGGCGGCATACCCCCAGGCGCTGCTGGCTTTCGAGAAGGAGCATCCCGGGGCGAAGGTGCTCCTGATGGAGGAGAATTTCCGTTCCAATGCCAAAATCGTGGAGGCGGCGGACGCCTTTATCCGGAAGAACCTTCTGCGCCATGAGAAGCACATGAGGGCTGCCAGGGAGCCGGGGGACGACATCCGGGAGATCGGGCTGAAGAGCCGCAGCGCCCAGTACCGCTATCTGGCCAAAGTGGCAAAGGACTGCCGGGTGCAGACCGCTGTCCTCTACCGGGACAATGAAAGCGCCCTTCCCCTGGTGGACCTGCTGGAGAGGGAGGGCATCCCCTACCGGATCCGCAATGCGGAGCTGACCTTTTTCACCCATCGGGTGGTGCAGGACGTCCGGGACATTATTCGATTCGCGGAGAGCCCCGGGGACACGGAGCTGTTCCTGCGGATTTACTATAAAATATCCACCTATCTCAGCAAGCAGAGCGCCTTGCACATCTGTGATATCTCCAGGGAGAGAGGGACAGAGGTGCTGGATGCCGCCCTGCGCTGGGGAAATCTGCCGGAGAAGACTCAGTACAGCTGTAAGACTGTCCGGACGCAGCTGCGGGGGCTTCTCACCCTGCAGGCGGAGGCTGCCCTGGAACGGATTCTCCAGGATCTGGGGTACCGGGAGTACCTGAGACGGGCGGGCATGAGCGAGAGCAAATTTTTCATCCTGAAGGCCATCGCCCGGAATGAGCCCTCCCCGGGAAAACTGGTGGAGCGGCTGGACGCGCTGCGGGGAATCATCGAGGAGAAGCCCTTTGACGCGGACTGTCAGTTCCTGCTTTCCACCATCCACGCCAGCAAAGGCCTGGAATACCACAGGGTCTATCTGATGGACGTGGCGGACGGCATCTTCCCGGAGAGCGTGCCGGAAGCCTGGCCTGCGGCGCAGGGTGCCGGAGCCGGGGACAGGGGAGACGGATTGCCGGCGGGACGATTGGGGGCGTGGGACGGCAGAGCCGTGGGCTCCAGGGGAAAGCCGGAGAGCGGGAACTGGGCGGGCAGACTGGCAGAGGAGAGAGGCGCGGACGAAAAGGCATTGGAGGCCTACGAGGAGGAGCGCCGCCTGTTCTACGTGGGAATCACGCGGGCGAAGGATGAGCTGCACATATTCGGCATCAACCAGAAGTCCACATTCCGACAGGAACTGTTCGCCCAGGCGAAATACCAAAAGTTCCATGCTGCCATCGGGGAAGGGCTGATTGTGCGGCACCGGAAGTTCGGGGAAGGGGTGGTGGTGGAAGCGGGAGAGAAGCAGGTGGTCATCTTGTTTGGGAATCGTCAGCGGAAGATGGATCTGCGGACACTGTATGAAAACGATCTGCTGGTTCTGTGAGGAAGGCTTCCCGCAGCGCCAGCGCCTCCTGAAAGGTGTTCCTCCAGCCGAAGCGCTTCAGGTCTACCAGCCAGCCGCTGTCGGTCCGTTTTACTTCCACGCCCTCCGCCTCCAGAAGGAGCTTCTGCATATCGGGGGTGTGGAAATAGGCCGCCCCAGCCAGCAGGCCTTTGGCGTTGACGATGCGGTGGGCGGGGATATCCTCCCCGGCCAGGCCGCATTTCAGGCCGTATCCCACCTGGCGGGCGTTTTTAGGTTTTTCGCATAATAGGGCAATCTGCCCGTATGTGGCCACCCGGCCTTGCGGTATGCTTTTGCAGACCAGAGCCATTTTCTGATAAAAATCCATGGAAAATCCTTTTTTCATTTTCTCAGTGTACTGTTCGGTCCTGCTGCGGAAAAGCGGGATTGTGTCATCGCTGCCTTCCCGGGAGGAGTGCCCGTATGCGGCGCTGGGAATCGTTATATATGCCGTCTCTTATGGCGGCTCCTGTGATGCCTGGCGGCTTCCGGTGCGCTGCCGGGCCTGCGTTCCATCCGTTTGCCCCGGGTTTTCCCGGGGGGAGACATGGAAGCGGGCTTGCCCTCCCGGCGGATCTGGGCGTAGCAATTGTCGCAGACGCCGAAGGAGGTCTCCAGGGCCAGGGGCGTCCCGCAGTATTGGCACTTGCGGATATACATCTTCTTGTCCTTGGTCAGATAGCGCATGATGGTATCTTCCGTCTTGGCCCGCTCCCGCTCCAGCCGCAGGGTGTCCACTTCCTTGCCCAGCCGCACCGAGAACTGGTAATACAGATCCAGCAGCTTGTAGAAAGTCTCATAGCGCATCAGGCCGCTGTCGGAGCACATGATCAGGGCCGGGAAATGCAGGGACACGTCCGCCGTGTACGTCTTGCAGTAATACAGCCACAGGGACACCACGTCCCGGTTCCTGGTATCGATGGAGCAGGTCAGCATGCGGTACAGGATATGCTTGTCCTCGAATCCGTCGATTTCCTTCCTGTCCCGGTAGGCCCTCTCGTACAAAAACAGCACGTCCTCGACGCTGATCTTCTCGAAGGGCGGGTCTATCTCCACGGATTTCCAGATGGTCATCACCGCGTCCAGCGGATCGTCCATATCCAGAAGAATCTGGGGAAAGCCAAGGCTCACATGGTCCACTTTCGGCTCGTCTTCGCAAAAGCGTTCTTTGATATACGAAAGGCCGTCCTGCCCTACCGCGTTCACATAGCCGGTGTCATAGAGCCCGAAACGCCCGGCTCTTCCGGCAATCTGGCGGATTTCGGAGGTGGTCAGGGGGCGGTTGTGCTTTCCGTCGAACTTGCTGGTCTGCACGAACACGATCCGCCGCACCGGCAGGTTCAGACCCATGCCGATGGCGTCCGTGGACACCACGATGCGTGTCTTCCCCTCGGCGAAAAGCTGAATCTGCCTGCGCCGGATCTCCGGGGGAAGGCTTCCGTAGATCACGCTGACCTTGACGCCGCTGCGCTCCAGCCGCCCGGCGATGTCCAGCACCATCCTTTTGGTGAACACAATCAGGGCATCCCCTTCCTGTACGTCATCGGGGAAGGAAAAGGCCTCATCCTCGCAGAGCAGTCTTGTCTTGCGCTCATATCGGTTCACCTCGAAGGTATCCCCGCACAGGGAGATCAGGTGGGTGATGACCTCCTCTGCCGAAGCGCTCATGCAGACATGGATTTCCTCCGCCTGCACGCCCAGGACGGCCCGGGTCCAGGAGTGCCCTCTGTCGGAATCGGCAATCATCTGGGCTTCATCGATGACGGCAACGTCATATTTCTGGTCCAGGTCCAGCATCTCCACCGTGGAGGAGACGATGCGGCTGTTCTCCTCATAGATGCGCTCTTCCCCGGTGAGCATGCTGCAGGGAATCTGGGCTTCCTTCATCTTCTCGTAGACTTCCAGGGCCAGCAGGCGCAAGGGCCCCAGGTAGACCCCTTTTTGGGCCAGTTTCAGCCGCTCCAGGGCCTGGTAGGTCTTGCCGCAGTTGGTGGGGCCGATGTGGAGCACGAATCTGCGGCGCATCTCCAGGGCCTCGGGGAACTCCGTCTCCGGCCTGGTGGGAACCATGCCGATGATCTGGTTGCGCAGCTCCACGTTCATATAGCGGGAAAGGATGGAACGCAGGCTTTTCTGGCAGATGTCGAAGCTCTGCTCTGTCCGCAGGAATTCCAGGAACTTCGCCGTCACAAGCTCCTGCTCGTCCTGTCGCAGGATTGTGGTGTCCAGGCGCACCAGCTCGTCCATCATCAGGTCGCGGATCTTCATGATGGCGATCTGGTTGTTCTCCTTGAACGCGAAATAGGCCAGGTTCCGAATCTGCCTGTGGTACTCCTCCAGATGGGCCTGGCTTATCTTGCCGTCCTTCGCCTGCTTCATCTCGGCCAGCAGCCGGTCGATGCGCTCCACGTAAGTCTTCTTTCCCTCATTGTTCTTCTTTTTTACATTTTTGGCGCAGTCCCTGTATTGGGAAAAATAGAACTGCGATAGCTTTTCCTTCTGTATCATCTGTGATTCCTGTATCGGCCGTCGGGCCGCCTTTTCAAATGAAGTATGTGGACATATCCGAACCAGTATAGCATAAAATCGTTGATTGCAAAAGACCTAAAGTTGTTCTGGATAAAAACGGATAGTTGCTCATGGTTCTTGGGTATAACCATCCAGGAATGCCCCCATTTTTCTCATGGCAGACTTCAGTTTGTCCACATCAGGCAGCATGACAATCCGGAAATGGTTCGGCTCCGGCCAGTCGAAGCCGCTTCCCGGTACCAGCAGGATGTCTGTCGCGTGCAGTAAATCCCTGGCGAACTTCCTGTCGTCCGTGATATGGAATTTTCCGGCATCCAGTCTCGGGAAGAGATAGAAGGCGGCGTCATTCTTTACATAAGTCAGGCCCTCAATCTTGTCCAGCTCGGTCAAAGCGGCAGCCCTTTGCTCATAAATGCGGCCTCCCGGCCTGACCATTGACGCGGGGGTCTCCCTATCCGCAAGCGCTGCCGGAATGACCAGCTGCGCCAGAGTATTGGAGCAAAGCCGCATGGAGGTCAGCTGCACGATTCCCTGTCTGTATTCCTCCGTCAGAGACTTCGGCCCGCTGATGACCATCCAGCCGCACCGGTACCCGCAGAGACAATGGGACTTGGAGAGACCGTTCATGGTCACCACCGGCAGATCCGGCGCCAGCGCTGCAATAGAAACGTGCTGCAGCCCGTCCATGACCAGCCGGTCATAAATTTCATCGGAGAAGACCAACAGATGATGCTCCCTTGCAATCTCCGCAATCTGTGCCAGGATTTCCTCCGGATACAGGACGCCGGTAGGATTGTTGGGATTGATCAGCACAATGGCCCTTGTCCTGTCCGTTATCCTGGAGCGGATGTCCGCGATATCAGGATACCAGTGTGCTTTTTCGTCACATACGTAGAAGACCGCTTTCCCGCTGGCCAGATACACGGAATTGCCCCAGAGGGAATAGCTGGGGGTGGGAACCAGCACTTCGTCCCCCGGATTCAGCAGTGGCATCAGCGCAAAAGAGACCACCTCGCTGACTCCGTTTCCGATAAAGACATCCTCCGGCGTGATATCCCGGATTCCCTTTTCCTTTTCATAGTTACAGATGGCTTCCCTGGCCTGGGGCATCCCCATGAAATCGCAGTATCCCACACCCTTTTCCTCCTGTCCCACAAGGGCGTCTTCGATGCTTTTAGGCAGGCCGAACCCAAAAGCCGCCGGATTGCCGGTGTTCAGCTTCAATATTTCAATTCCTTTGCGCTGCATTTCCATGGCTTCCACGAATAAAGGCCCTCTGATATCGGAATGCACTTTCTGCATCCTGTCCGCACATTTAATCCTATCCATCTCTTCCTCCCGCATTTTCCTGAACGGTGATGCTTTCATTATCTACCTTATTATACATGAACTTTACAATAAGTCAAATAGATATATCAATTCCAAAGGGCTGACTTATGGCAATATGAAACAGGAGAGCAGCGTCGCTTCCGGGTCTGAAAAGTTCAGGTTGCCATTGCGCGGATAGTCGTATATACTGAAATTAAGTGAAAAGCCAGATTTAGGAAAAAGGAGACAGAACATGAAAGGTATGGTTTTCTTCTGCTTATTGACGGCCTTAAATACATTCATCATCATTACAGCGATAGATATCATACTGATGGGATTGCCCAGCCTGCGCCTTTCCGGGAAGTGCCGGGTGCCGGAGTTCCTGATTTCGAGCCGGAATCTTTCAAAGGGGAACAGAATCGACTTTCAAAGCGGGATGGAATGTTCCGCGTATTCCTGTGCCTTTCTTCTACGGCATTTTGGCAGGGAGACTACAGGAGAGGAGCTATATCGGGAAATCACCGGCAGACGAAAGGACGGCACCGTATACCCTGGCGGCGTTCGGAGACTGCTTTCCGGGCATGGACTTACGTGCACCTATTGCACTGGCAGCCTTGAGGCTTTGAAAAACGAAGTCAGCAAGGGAGCCCCCGTCATCGTTTTGATAAGGACTTATCCGAATCGAAAATGGCTGCACTATGTCCCGGTGGTGGGATTTGACCGGGAGTGCATCTTCATAGCGGAGTCCCTGGCGGAGCTGGCCAACTGCCAAGGAACGGGCTATAACAGAAAAATTCCGGTGAAGGGTTTTCGGAAGCTGTGGAATACGTCCATGCTGAAAATGCCGCTTTACAGGAATACCTTTTTCGTCGTAAGCACGCCGGAATAATAAAACTTCCGCCCTAAAATCACTTGACTTTCACGTCCATGCGGATTCCACGCTTCGAGGAGTCTACAAATAACTGATACGAGCTCATGGCGGCTTTTGTTTATGCGCGCCGGCGTCCAAGCTGCCAGAAAGCCACAGCGCTGGCCGCGGCCACATTGAGGGAATCCACCCCGTGGGCCATGGGGATGCGCACCGTATAGTCGCTGTCCGCAATGGTGTCCGCCGCCAGGCCGTCCCCTTCGGAACCAAGGATGACAGCCAGCTTGTCCGCTGCCATAAGCCGGGGGTCATCGATGCTTACGGACTGGTCGCTCAGCGCCATGGCGGCAGTCTGAAAGCCCAGTGTCCTTAAAACGGGCACAGACGCTTCCTGGCCGAGGAACGTCCAGGGAATCTGGAAGACGGTTCCCATGCTGACCCGGATGGCGCGGCGGTACAGGGGATTGGTGCAGGAGGGCGTAAGCAGCACGGCATCCATGCCCAGGGCGGCAGCGGAGCGGAAGACGGCACCTACATTGGTAGGATTCATGACCCGCTCCAGCACGGCGATGCGGCGGGCATGGGCGCAGAGCTCTTCGGCTGCAGGGAGGGCACGGCGGCGCATGGCGCACAGGATGCCCCGGGTCAGATGGAATCCGGTGAGCTGCGTCAGCACATCCAGGTTGGCCGTGTAGACAGGGATATCCTGACAGCGGGCGATAATCTGGCTGGCCTGTCCGGCGATATCTTTTTCCTCCACCAGCATGGAAACGGGAACATAGCCCTGATCCAGGGCGCGCTCAATGACCTTCGGGCTTTCCGCGATAAAAATCCCATTGTCAGGTTCCTGGTAATGATAAAGCTGTATCTCCGAAAGACGTGCATAGACATCCAGTTCCGGCGCGGAAAAATCTGTGATGGGAATGATATTAGGCATGGCGGGCTCCTTTGGACTTATGTTTCTTCCTCATTGGCTCTGCCTGCGGAGGGCACGGCAGGCAGAGGTTTTTGTAAGTATATAGTAGCAAGGATTCCTTGTCAAGGAAAAGTTGGTTTCATCATTTTTCATAGACCAGCAGCGAAGCGGGAACCGGGTAGTCCACGCCATCCAGGAACAGCCCTTTCTCCCTGGCCCTGTAAATCACCATCATGGGAACGCTGTCGCCGCAGTACATATACTGCTGCCATTTCGGTACGCTTTTCAGGTGGGGCGGAAGTTTTACATAGCCGCTTTGGAAGACAGAAAGCAGCACATCCCGGGTGCGGGCAGCTATTTGTTCTGCGCACCTCCACGACAAGGTGCATTCCTCCTGATGCTCTGTCCGGCTCAGCACCGGAATATCCAGCCGCAGCTTATCCTCCCGGCGCAGGAATCCCTGCTTTATGAAAGCATCGGCATCCTGCAGCACATGGGAACTTACTGCCGATTCTTCCGTAGGAATCTCGCTCCACAATTCATAGAACCATTTTACGTAATCATGTGCCTGATACGTATCCAGATAAGAGCCAAAGGACGTTCCGTAAATCCATATTTCCAGAGATTTCATATCCCTGAAATTCTGTTCTGAGTAACCTACCTCTCCGTTGACTGCGTATTTCCAGAGACCGGCATAGTCCTCCTGGCGGTATCCGGCGGGGTACTGCATGCCCATGGCGATCCACCGTCCGCCGTCCTTGCGGTAAGGATACTCCGAAAAGGGCATGTGACCGGTCACTTCATCCCGCACGGACATATGGGCATTCATCAGCGTTTTCACACAGAAATGAAGTTCCAGCTTTGTCCGCGCCCGCTCTGACTGGCGCTGATACCAGGGCTTTTCCCGCAAGGAATCCAGTCCTTGCTTCATTTCCTCCCAGAACAGGGTGAAATGGTTCTCCACTGTGGCAAGCTGCTTTTCGAAAGTGGCCATCCTGTCCTTAATGGTGTAAATAATGAAATCCGTATATGCTTTTCCGCCTTCCGTCCGCTTCATCAATGCGCCTGCGACCAGCTTCTCCACCACAGGCTCCACGAAAGCCGCCGGAACCCCAAGGGCTTTGGCCAGCTCCGTCTCCGTCAGGGGCTTGGGATAGGCAAGAATCAGGATGCTCTGTGCCAGTTTATCTGAATCGGGTACCAGGGAAAACGGCTCGTGCTGCAGTCCCTCCTGGCCGGAACAGGCAAGGCACAGAATATCCGGCTCATAGCTTTGCTTCGTATAGTTTTCCATATCAGTCACTCCTTTTCTGACATGCTGCCTTCCTATATTCAGTCGGCTCTTTACGGTGCCCGTGGGTATCTGCAGGTCTTTTGCAATCCGTTCCACCGTATGCCCATGCATGTAAAAACGTACCATTACCTCCCGGTGGATCCGGGCCAGATAGCCAAGCTCCCGGCGGACGGCTTCCAGCTTTTCGGCGGAATCGTCGTCCTCAATATGCTCCTGGGCAATCTCGAAAGGATGCTCATCGAAACTTATCTGGGGGTAGTTGTACTTTTCCCGGAGCCAGTCGCAGTACTTGTTGGAGAGGATGGTGAGGAGCCATGCCCACAGGTTGTCGGGCTTCTTCCCACGGGAAAGCTGGCTGACAGCGGCCAGGAAGGTCTCCTGGGCGATGTCCTCCGCCACATGGGCGTCCCGGGCTTTGTTCAATGCGGCTGAATACAGTCTGTCAACATATTTGGTCAAATCATATTTTTCTTCCATTTGTATCACCTGAAAAGCGCTTTTTCGGGGAACCGCCTGGCAGAAGCTGGGGTGCAGTTCCTGACTGGCGGTTCTATTGATTTAGTCGTGAGAAAAGGGGGAAGGTTCATTGATTATGGAAATTTTAAAATTTATTTCTCCAATTTCCGGGAGATAATTGGCTGCACTGGTGGAAGCATAGAAATGTGGGCGGCAATCACAGCTGCTTCTGAGTTATAATACAAATTCATAGTACAAAGGACACGTCATAACTGCCGTCAATCAGGTGATAGTCGCAGCCATATTTCCGGCACATCTCAAGGTTGTAGGCATTCTCCTCAAGCACGTTTTCCATGGTACAATATTCATCGTCCAGCCGTTCTTCGATGACATTTGCATAAGCTCTGATATCGGCAAAGTGCTCTTCGATATATGATTTGCTCATGACAAGGCAGAGGTAGCGGATTTCCTTCAGGTATTCCTCTTCGAAATCCTTTTTCCAGTCAAAGGGGATGTAACAGCCCTCTACGATGAGGTTCTGGCGGTTCTCGATGGCAGTCTTGACCATCTCTCTGACGATGGGCCACAGATAGGGTACCAGCTCGCTGTCATCCGATGGCGTCAGGTCTGTGTACCCGCTCCGGATCAGGCCCATCTTCAGGTGGTCGATGGACAGGTAGGGGTAGTGGTATTTTTCCAGCAGTTTCTGGGCCAGCGCGGTCTTGCCCGTATGGGATGCGCCTGCAATCAATAGAATCATGTTTCATTTCTCCTTCTGTAGATGCATTAGCGTTTTACGATTATCTATTTACCGTTACTCCTTGCTCCCTCGCGGTCCAGGATGCCCTTTTCAGAGCATTCAGTATTTTACGGAAACCGGTCACATCTGCGTGGATGTCCTTCCTCGATTATCCATATTATATTCGCAGTCTGAAATAATATCAAGGCGTTCGCTGTATTTTTGAGGTAATATTTCGAAAAATTTCGGGGAATTGTTTTCGGAGCGGAACTATTTTACTTCTAAGCCGTTATATATTATAATGGAGCCAGTACAATCCGGCCATGGATGCCGAAGCGAAAATGGCAATCACCGTTTTGGATGGCTGTGGGAAGCGGAATTTGGGGCATGAGCCCTATGGGGGCTGGAGTCTGGGGCCTGGAGGGACTGTTGGATGGGAGAGGGGAAAGGAATGACGTTTTTTTATTCCGTGCTGCATCTGCTGGTGGACGGCGTGTGCGCTTTGGCCATGTTCGGCAGTTTCCTGGGCCGGGAGGACGGATATTTTTACATATTGGTATATAATTTCTGCGCGTTCGCGCTGCAGATGCCCTTTGGGGTGGTGCTGGATTCTTTGCAGGAGAGGGAAAGGGGCTGGCGGGACTTTGCCTGTCTGATGGCGGGGACAGGCGTGCTGTGTACGCTGGCGGGCGCTGTCACCCATCCGGCGGTGCTGGGAATCGGCAATGCCCTGTTCCATGTAGGCGGGGGCGTAGGCGTGATTCGGGAGGATCGTGCCCGGGGCTGGCGGGGCAGGGGACTGGGCGTGTTCGTGGCACCGGGGGCTCTGGGGCTGTTTTTGGGCACGCAGATTGCGGGAACGGGCACGGGATTGGCATGGACGGGAGGAATCGGTATCTTGATGGCGCTGCTGTGCCTGGCGGCCTGGCGCTGTGGACGCCGTGGGGCGGCAAGGACGGAAGCGCCAGGCACCGGGCAGAACCGGCGGGCAGCAGAGGTGCCGGAGACGATTGGGAACGAAGCGGCGGACGGCAGGCCGACCGATGCAAAGATGCGGGAGACAGCCGCGAACGCAGCGGTGGACGGCGGGCTGACCGGTGCTAAATTACCGGGGCCTGTTTTGGAGAATCTTATGGGAAACGAATCCGCGGAAACCGCGGACAGCAGAAAAAGGCTGCCGGGAAGAGGGCCAGGCCAAAGCGGAATCATCGTGGCCGTCTGCTGCCTGGCGGTGGTGGCGCTGCGGTCTTACGTCGGGATGGCGGTGGCGCTGCCCTGGAAGTCCGGGATGTTGGCGGGCGTCCTGGCCGTGCTTGCCGTGGTTGGCGGGAAGATGGCAGGCGGATTCGCCGGGGCAGCGCATGGGATGAGGAAGACGGCCATTGTCTCCCTGGGGCTTGCGGCGGTATGCTACTTAGGCTGCGCCGCCATGCCCCTGGGGCTTGCCGCTCTGTTTCTCTTCAATATGACCATGCCTGTGACGCTATACTGGCTGGTCTGCAGCATGCCCGGAAGGCCCGGATTTGCTTTCGGCTTTCTGACCTTTGCCCTGTTCCTGGGTTTTTTGCCCGTGTATTTCGGGCTGGCGGTTGGAAACGGAAATGTGCTGGGCTGTGGGGGGAGCATATTGTCTTTGCTGTTGCTGGCGGCCGGGATGGGAAGGAGGGAGTAAGTGGGAAAATATTTTCTGGACATGTTCGGTTTTTCGCTGGCGCTTACCATGGTGGTGGAACTGGCGGTGGCCTTTCTGTTCCGGAGATGCTGGGCCGGGAAAAGCGCTGTGGAAAGCGCCGCAGCGGGGAAAGGGACTCGCCTGGCGAGAAAAGGCAGGCTGCCGGAGGATGTTCTGTTCGCCCATCCCGGGCGGGTGCTGGCGCTGGTGATGCTGGTGAATCTGCTGACCAATCCGCTTGCCGTGCTGCTGTGCTGGCTGGGGAAAGTGTATCTGCCGTTTTTCCTGGCGTGGCCGGTGCAGCTGGTTGTGGAGGCCGGGGCAGTGGCCGTGGAAGCTTATGTCTATCGGAGTTTTTCAGGGAAAAGCGGCTGGCGGATAGGACATCCGATGGCCCTTGCAGTCACTACAAACGTATGTTCCTGGCTGCTGGGAATCTTGGCGATGGCGGTGAAGAGACAGACCTGGTTCCACATGCTGATGCTGTGGCTGGAATTGCTCCGCCAATGATTCCGAATGAGAGGATGCCTGGGCGCAGAGTGCAGAGCCATGACAGAGGCAGGGCGAAAGGCTCTGAGCATTTCAGGAAACAGAATCAGACTTTGGGCAGAAAGGCATCTGGAAAAGCGGGGGAATCGACCCCAAGGAGTTCCGAAAAGCAGCGTGATAATCGGTCTCTCGGTATGGAGATACTGAGAGGATATACAAGAAAATAGGGAGGCAATATGAAAATCTGGAAGAAAATCTTTTCTGCGGCAGCGGCGACCCTTTGCTGCATGTTTGGCGCGATGTCGGTGAAAGCGGACATGATCTGGGAGCCAATGGATTCGTTCTACAGCGAACATTCCGCGGAATGCACCTATGTGAACCGCGTGTTCACTGCCAACGGCCCTGACGGCAAAGTCATCCTCTATGTGAGTCCGGAGGTGCCTGAGCCTGTGGCTGTCTGGGAGAACGGTTATACGGCCCATATCTCTTTCACATATGAGGACAGGGATGGAATCCTGTGGGGAATTAGTGACGATTCTGACGGAAGAGTGGGATGGGTGCCGATGGACTACATGGAGGTGGTATATGATAGCATCGCTTTCAGGGAGGAACACGCGGCGGAGCTGGTAGAACAGGCGGGAGAGCTGGAGGGAGTGGATTACGGGGAAGCGTTCTATTTCTGGGAATACCCCGGTTCTTCGGTGTTTCATGACATGACCATGGGCGATTACCCGCCGTCCTATTACTGCGTGTATACAGACGAGCGCGGCCATAGCTGGGGATGCGTGGGATATTACTTTGGCATCCGGGACATATGGGTGTGCCTTGATGAGCCAGGGGCAGATTATGCGCAGCTTTTCCCGGGGGTCCTGGGGGACGGTGAAGCTGACACAGGCTTGGAAGGACAGAAAGGCCAAACAGCCAGTTCGGAAGACCAGGAGAGCGGGACAACCGGGAATCTGACAGCGACAGACCCGGACGTGGCAGACCAGAACACGACAGAACAAGGGGCGGCAGATCAGGACGCTTCGGAAGGAACAGGCGCGGAGACGGATTCCTCAGGGGAAGGGTCTGTGGAGAGCCATGGAGCCGGGCAGCAGAAGGACGGCCAGGAGACAGGAAGGATTGTGCCGAAACCAGACAACAGGGCCATGACGGCGGCGATTGCCATGGTGGCCGCCGTTGTGGCTGTCACCGCCGTCCTTCTGGTCATCCTGAAGCGAAAGGGGTCGGAAACACCCAAATAGAGGAAAGTCTTGAGGAAAGTCCTGACAGTCAGGAACCTATATGGACAGGTACTTGTCCAGCTCTTCCTCCACCTGGGGCATCTTCTTGATTTTCGGGTTCCGGATTATGTTCCCTCTGGCCACCACCATGCTGAGGCTGCGCAGGGCGGACAGATGCTCCAGCGGATTTTTGGCGGACACGATGAAATCCGCGCATTTTCCCGTCTCGATGCTGCCAGTCACGTCCCCCAGCCCGGCAATCTCCGCATTGCGTTTTGTGGCGGTGTACAGGGCGAAGGCATTGGGCACGCCGCAGCATTTGTGGAAATAGTGCAGCTCCCTCCACATGTCGTAATGGGTCACGAAGGGGCAGCCGGTGTCCGTGCCCAGTCCTACCGGGATGCCATGGGCCAGGCACTGTTTGGCGCACTCCACGATGCCGTCGAAGACTACTTTCCCGTTGTGCTGTCCCATCTCGTTCACATGGCTCACCGCCGGGTCGAACAGGACATAAGGCAGCGCCGGGGAGATGGTGGCCACATGGACGGCTCCCTTTTCCCGGAAGAGACGCAGGATTTCCTCGTCCGGCTTCGCGCCGTGCTCGATGGTGTCCACGCCGTTCTCCAGGGCCGCGCGCAGGCCCTCGGGGCTCTCCACATGGGCTGCCACATGATAGCCCAGCTTATGGGCCTCTTCACAGGCCTGGCGAATGATGTCGGGGGACATTTTCAGGACGCCCGGTTCGCCTTTCACGGTGGCATCCAGGACGCCGCCCGTGACCATCAGCTTAATCAGGTCTGGCTTGTCCGTGGAAATCTTGTGGACGTACCGCACGGCTTCCTCGGGACTGGTGGCTTCATAGGCCAGGGAACCGGCCATGTGGCCCCCGGGGACGGATATGGCCATGTTGGCGGCCAGGATGCGCGGCCCAAGGGCTTTGCCGGCGTTGATCAGGTCCCGGACCCAGGTATCGTAGTGCTCCACCCCGCCCACGGAACGGAAGGTGGTGACGCCGCTGAAAAGCTCCGTGCGGCAGTATGATTTATACATATGTTCCGTATATTTTCGGGTCAGGGGGTTGGCTGTGGCCAGCTTTACGGCCTTCTTGGCATCTGCAGGCTTCTCCTTGGGCTTTCCGTCCGCCGGGATATGGACATGGAGATTGATCAGCCCGGGCATCAGATATTCTCCGTTCAAATCGATTTTCTCATATCCCTGGAAATCACACTCCGTCTCCGGCAGGACCGCGGCTATGTTCTCGCCGTCCACCAAGACCGCATAGCCTGACAGGGGGGCCATGTTTTCGCTTCCGTCCAGAAGAATCATATTTGTGAATGCTTTTTTCATTTCTGCTCCTTTCCTGGTTCCTGATAGTAAGGAATTGTCTACAAATAACTGATGCGAGTTTATAGCCGTTTTCGTTGTATTTCTGGGCTTTCTCCTAAACAAGTTGCATCAGTTATTTTCCGACAATTCCTAAGGAATTGTCTACAAATAACTGATGCGAGTTTATAGCCGTTTTCGTTGTATTTCTGGGCTTTCTCCTAAACAAGTTGCATCAGTTATTTTCCGACAATTCCTAAGGAATTGTCTACAAATAACTGATGCGAGTTTATAGCCGTTTTCCTTGTATTTCCGGGCTTTCTCCTAAACATGCTGCATCGGTTATTTTCCGACAGTTCCTGATTATCTCAATATCCCTATCATAACGAAATTATTATGGAATTGCAACATAACTTCAACCGATTCTTAAGATTCCGCCTAAGCCGGTTCTCTTTACAGAGCCGGAGGAATCATATATAATAAGGTAAAGACGCATTGGCGGCAATCGGTTAAAGGAGAGGGAGATGTTCTGGAAAAAGAAGGTACAGCAAGTGGGTTATGACCGGGAAAACTGGAGGCCCGTTCTGAAATGCAGCATCTGCAACGGCGAGCAGGTGGCGGGCTTCAAGAATATCCGCACAGGGGAATTCCGGGAGGATAGCTTCATCCGGAATCCGTCAGAGCTGGAGGAATTCATGGAAAAATACGGGATTACGGAACTACAGAAGGAATATTAGGGAGGTTGGATATGAAAGCATTTTTGTACGCGATTGTGGAGATGATTGCTGAGATACATAGTTATCTGCTGAAAATGAATGACGCATACGAATACAATTTTTCCGATAAGGAGCTCCACTTTCTGATTATCGGGGCCCTGGGGATGGCCATGATATTCGTGGTGCATCCGCTGTTCAAATGGCTGGTCAAGAACGACCACATCATGGTCATCAGCTGGATTTATGTATTCACCCTGATCATCGTCATCACGTTCGCCATTGAAATCGGGCAGCGGGTGACGCACACAGGGGAGATGGAATTTGCCGATATCATGTTCGGGGTGCTGGGATTCATCAGCATGTTCCTGGTATTTTCCGTGTTCCGGGGGATTTATCATCTGATTTTGAGGTTCATCAAGGGAGAGGACGGGAATGACCAGGAGGACGATGAGGAGGACGAGGAAGATGAGGATGACGGGAAAGCACGCATAAGAAGACGGCAAGGCGAATGCGACCGGATAGACGATTGGGACAGAAAAGACCGGCGGGCCGTTCAGGCGCAAGCCGGAATGGGCTACGGGGAAGGGCCGTACAAGGAGGGGCAGAAGAGCAGGCGGATTCAGGGAAGAGACGGCTATAGAGAGGAGCCGGTACCCTATCGTGAGGGCCAGAAGAGCGGGCGCGCCCAGGGAAGAGACGGCTATAGAGAGGAGCCGGTACCCTATCGTGAGGGCCAGAAGAGCAGGCGTGTCCAGGGAAGAAGCGGCTATAGAGAGGAGCCGGTACCCTATCGTGAGGGGCAGAAGAGCAGGCGGACGGAAAGAAGCGGCTATGATGAGGGGCTCTATCAGGGGGGCCCACAGAGCAGACGTGCTCAAAGCGGCAGCGGTTATGGGGAGGAGCCCGTATCCTATCGGGAGGGCCAGAAGAATAGGCAGACGCAAGGAGAGAATCCATGAAATTTCTACATATCTCAGATTTACATATCGGAAAGCGCGTCAATGAGTTTTCCATGATCGAGGACCAGAGACACATCCTGGGACAGATATTACAGATAGCAAAGACGGAACAGGCGGACGCCGTCCTCATCGCCGGGGACATCTACGATAAGCCCGTCCCCTCCGCGGAGGCCGTGCAGATGTTCGACTGGTTCCTCACGGGGCTGGCGGATCAGGGCAGGGCGGTGTTCGCGGTGAGCGGCAACCATGATTCGCCGGAGCGGATTGCCTTCGGGGCGCAGCTGATGCGCGGAAGGGGCGTATATGTCTCGCCTGTGTACGAGGGAGAGACGGCGCGGATCGGGCTGACGGATGCCTGGGGAGAACTGTGTGTCTGGCTGCTCCCCTTCGTGAAGCCCGCCACCGTGCGCCATGCGCTGGAGGGTAAACTGGAGGGCGAGCCTCCGGAGAGCTACCAGGAGGCGGTAAAAATCGCGGTAGACCGTATGGAGATAGACGAAAATAAACGCAATATTCTCGTGGCCCATCAGTTCGTCACCGGAGCGGGGCGCTGCGACTCTGAGGAAGCGGTGGTGGGCGGCCTGGACAATGTGGACGCGGAAGTCTTCGACAGGTTCGACTATGTGGCCCTGGGGCATATCCACAGCCCACAGTCCGTGGGGCGGGAGACCGTGCGCTACTGCGGGACCCCTCTGAAATACTCCTTTTCCGAAGCGGAGCAGGAAAAGTCCGTCACTTTGGTGGAAATGCGGGAAAAAGGCCAGGTGCTCCTTTCCGCAGTGCCCCTGGCGCCCTTGCACGACATGCGGAAAATCAGAGGGCTTTATCAGGAAGTGATGTCCAAGACTTTCTACCAGGACATGGATCGGGAGGATTATGTGCAGATCACGCTGACGGACGAAGAGGACATCCCGGACGGCCTGCAGAGACTGCGCACGGTGTATCCGAACCTGATGCGCCTGAGCTACGACAACAGCCGCACGAGACAGGACAGGGAAGTGGAGTCGGCGGAGGAGATAGAGCAGAAGTCGGAGATCCAGCTGTTCGCAGAGTTCTATGAGCTGCAGAACAACCAGCCCATGAGCCCGGAGCAGAGAGAGTACATGGAGAAAACCATAGAGGGGTTGAAAGAATTATGAAACCAATGAAACTGGTCATCAGCGCGTTCGGACCTTATGCGGACAGGACAGAGATTGCTTTCGACAGATTTGGGGGACAGGGGCTGTACCTGATCACCGGGGATACCGGTGCGGGAAAGACCACCATTTTTGACGCTATCGCCTTTGCGCTGTACGGAGAGGCCAGCGGAGACGTGCGCAGATCGGACATGTTCCGCAGCAAATACGCCAAAGACGAAGTCCCCACCTACGTGGAACTCACTTTTCTGTATCGCGACAAAACATATACAATAAAACGAAATCCAGAATATTATCGGCCCAAAGGGCGGGGCAGCGGCTATACGCTCCAAAAGGCGGACGCGGTGCTGACCTATCCGGACGGGCGCAAGCCGGTCACCAAGGCAAAGGACGTGACCAAGGCCGTGGCGGAGTTGATTGGCCTGGACCGCAGGCAGTTCACACAGATAGCCATGATCGCCCAGGGGGATTTCCAGAAACTGCTGCTGGCGGGCACGGAGGAGCGGGGCAGTATCTTCCGGCAGATTTTCAATACCGGTCTGTACCAGCGGCTCCAGGAACAGCTGAAAGGGGAGGTGAAGGTTCAGAAGGACGCTTATGAGGAGCTGCGGCGCAGCATCAACCAGTATATGGAGGGGATCGACTGCCATAGTGAAGCGGCATCCCGTCCGGCCAGGGAGCTTGCGAAGCTTCGGGAAGAACGGTTCGACGGCAGGATGGAAGAGGGCATGGAGCTGTTGGAAGAGCTGTGCGGCGAGGACCAGGCGGCTCTGGGCCGAATGGACGCGCGGCTGGAGGAGCTGGAGGGACAGATGCAGAGAGAGGACCAGCTCATCGGGAACATCCGCCATGTGAAGGCGCAGCGGCAGGCCCTGGAGGAGAATTTAAGATGCCAGGAATCCCTGAAAGAGGAGTTGGCAGAGAAAGCGGCGCTTCTGGAGAAGGCGGCACAGGACAGGCTGGAGTGCGCCGGGCTGGAGGAGCAGATCAGGGAAGCCGGAAAGAATCTGGAGCTGCTGGAGGGGCTGGAGACGGAGCGGAGAGCACAGCAGGCGGGAGAACTGGAAATCGCCGGAGAGCAGAAGCGGAAAGAGGAAAGCGCGGGTCAGGTGCGGTCCCTGGAGACAGCCCTTGCGGAAGAACAGGAGAACTGTAGGCTCTTTGCCGGTGCAGGAGAGGTGAGGGAGCGGCTGGAGGGCAGACAGGAGGAAATCCTGCGCCGGAAGCAGGATCTGCTGCGCCGGAGAGAAAGCCTGGAACAGGAGGGCCGGCGGCAGCGGAAGGCCCTGAAGGACTTGGCGAAGACCAGAGAGCGGGCGGCAAAGCTTTCGGCTGCCGTGGACGAAGCCAGGGTGCGGACGGAAGCGCTGGCCGACCGGGACAGGATGCTTTCGGACACGGAGGAAATGGAAGAGCGGCTCAGGAGCCAGAGCGCCCTTCTGGAAAGCCAGGGCACAGAGCGGAAGACGGTGCAGAAAGAGGAGGGAGAAATCCGCCGGAGCCTGGATGCCCTGGCCGCGGAGCTGGAGCGCCTGGAAAAGGAAGAGGAGCGTTTCCGGGAAGAGCGGGAGGCCCTGAAAAATATCGGGGAAGAAGCGCTGGCCCTCCGGCATAAGGCGGAAGAAGGAGAGAGCCGACTGCGGCTGTACCGGGAGCGAACGGAAGCCGTGAAGCGTTCCCGAAAGGCTTCGGAAGCCCTGGAAAAAGCCTACGGACAGGCCTGTGCCGCTGCGGACAGGCATCAGGAGCGATGGAATCTTTACAGGGAAGAGTGGGAGGGCGTCAGGGAGGCGGAGTCGCGCCTGTTGCTTTTGCGCCAGAGACAGGAACAGCTCCAGGAAGCCTGGAGCGCACAGGAAAGCTTGTCCGCGGACGCGGAACAGGCACAGGGCAGGCTGAAGAAGCTTTTTTCCGCAAGACAGGAGTACAGGACGGCGGCGGAGGAGAAGGCGCGCCTGGGGGAGGTCTACCGGAAGATGGAGCAGCAGTTCCTGGACGCCCAGGCCGGCATGCTGGCCCGGGGGCTGGAGGAGGGGGATCCCTGTCCGGTCTGCGGCTCCGCCCATCATCCCCTGTTGGCCCATGTCCCGCGGACGGTGCCGGAAAAAGCCCAATTGGACGCTCGGAAGAAAGAACTGTCCGCTGCGGAGGCAAAGACGGAGCGTCTCAGCGAAAAAGCGGGTCAGCTTGGGGAGCAGCTGGAAGAGCAGATGCGGAAGATGGACGATATGCTGCGGAACCTCCTGGCCAGGCCTGTGCTTCAGGGAGAAGGAGACAATGGTGTAGTAAAAATATCCGAGCCTGATGCTGCGGAACAGCAAGACACGGAAAGGAACGGCGGACAGCGGGATATCTGCGCTATGGAATCGGATATTCCGGTGATGGCGAGAAGCAAAGGGCAGTCGGATGTCTGGGCTGCGGAGCCGGATGTCCAGGAGACGGCAGCCAGGCAGCTGGACAGAATGAAGGAAGCGCTGGGGGCGGTTCGGGAAAGGATTGACGCACAGCAGCGGAAGCTGGCCGATGAAATGGGGACAGCCGGAGAGGAATGCCGCCGGAAAAAGGAACTGGACACCCTGATGCAAGAGGCAGAACATAAGCAGAAAGCGCTGGAACAGCAACGGCAGAAAGCGCTTTCCGAGCTCAATACAGCCAGAGGGCAGTATGACGAGAGACGGAAGCAGTGGGAGCGCACAGTGCTTGAACTGCCCGCCAGCTGCCTGTCCGAGACGGGAGTGCAGATATCCGGCCTTGTACAGCCAGGCGCGTCAGGCGTGCAGGTATCCGGCCAGGAGCAGCCAGGTGCGCCAGAAGCATCTGTATCCACTGTGTCTGAGGCGAAGCAGGGGCTGGATTTGACGGAGACAGAGATGAAGCGGATAGAGAACTGTCTCAGTAAGGCATGGGAACAGGCGCAGGCACAGCTGGAACAGGCAGAGACCAAAAGGCTGCGGCTGGAGAGGGTAGAGCGCCAGGCAGCGGAAGCGGAGGAGAGAAAGCGGCAGACAGACAACAGAATCATGGAGTGCAAAGAGAGCGCCGCCAATTTGCAGGGCCGGAAAGAAGCTCTGGAGCGACAGATGTCCGCCGAACAGAAAAAGGCGGAAGAAATCCTGAAAGAAGCAGAAGGACTGCTGCGCACTTATGCCCAGAGGACCCGGAAGGAGGAGGTTTCGGAAACCGCCAGTGGAGAGGTGTTTATCCTGTCTGGCGAAGCTTTCCCTGCTGCTGCCAGTGAAGCGCCGCTGGCCGTGTCCGTGCGGGTCATGTCAGGAATGGAAGCCGCTCTTGCCGCCTTGGCGGAATGGGAGCAGAACATCCGAAAGGAACTTGCGTTCCGGGAGCAGCTGAATGGTGAGATGTGCCAAAATGAAGCGCAGCTGTCCGAAATCCAGAACCTCCTCGGGGACATGGAAAAGCAGCTGGCGGGAATTGACAGCCTTATATCGGAAAAGGCCGGACAGCTCATGGACAGCGTCCGGAGCGCTTTCCCCGGACTGGAAGAGAACCGGACTGGCCAGGAGAACCAAGAGAACCAGAAGAACCAGAAGAACCAGGGGGACGGGACCGGGATGCCGAGGCAGCTCATGCCCGAGACAGCTGCCCTGGACGCTGCTGCAGCCAAAGAGGTTGAAAAGCTGGCCGTGGAAGCCCTGGAGGAGCTGGAAGGACAGCTGGCCCTTCTGGAGGGGAAAATTCTGCGCAACCAGGCGGATTTGAAAAAGAAGGAACAGCTGGAGCAGAGCATCCCTCAAAAAGAAACCCTAATTCGTAAACTGTTAGACGAAATAAAAAATACGGAACTCTCGTTGACCAGGCGCATGACAGAAAAAGACGCCAGGACAAAAAGAATCAACGCCCTGACAGAACAGCTAGGCGGCAAGACGAAAGAAGACATCCAGGAGACCATCCGTAGCAGCCAGAGCCGGAAAGCCGCTCTGGAAGAGGCCTACAAAGCCGCAGAGCAGAGCCATACGGAATGCCGCACCCGGAACGAAAGGACGGCAGCCGCCATCGAGACATTGAAGCAGCAGCTGGCTGCCGCGGGGGAGGCGGCCCTGATTGGCGAGGAGGAAGTGCTGGCCCGAAAGGAGACATGGCAGCAGGAGAAAAAAGACCTGAACGCCAGCCGTGACCAAAGATGCGCGGCCCTGTCCCGGAACCGGGAAATTCTGCGCAAGGTCAGGATACAGCGTGAGGACATCGCTGCCGTGGAGAAAAGATACGTCTGGACGCGGGCCCTGGCGGACACGGCCAACGGCAGTCTCACCGGCAAGCAGAAAATCGAGCTGGAGACCTATGTCCAGATGACCTACTTCGACCGCATCATCAGAAGGGCAAACCTGCGTCTGCTGACCATGAGCAGCGGACAGTACGAGCTGAAGCGGGAGCGGGACAGCGAGAACCTTAAGGGGAAAATGGGGCTGGGACTAAGCGTGATAGACCATTACAATGCCACGGAGCGCAGCGTGAAGACCCTCTCCGGCGGCGAGTCCTTCCAGGCATCCCTTTCCCTGGCGCTGGGGCTGGCGGATGAGATTCAGTCCTACGCCGGGGGCATCCGGATGGACTCCCTGTTCGTGGACGAAGGGTTCGGCTCCCTGGACGAAGAGGCGCTGGGACAGGCCATGAAGGCCTTGCAGCAGCTGACGGAGGGCAACCGCCTGGTGGGAATCATATCCCATGTGTCCGAACTGAAGGAACAAATCGACCGCAAGATCATCGTCACGAAATCCAGGACCAGCAGCGGCGCAGGCAGCAGCGTCAGGATAGAATGAACCAAAGGGGCAGAGACGCCGCCGGGCCGGGACAAGTGATTGGCGGCAGCGGTTTGGCGCAGCTGCCTGGAGGGACAGAATAACTTGGGCTTGACAGATATATCGGATGCTGATATATTAGTTCGTAGATATATCAGCATCCGATATATTGCCCGGGGACTGGACAGGAGAGCCGGGAAGGCAATGGAGACGGAGGGTGCTGATGGAGAAGAACACTCCTTTGACGGAGGCTTTTGTTTACATATTGCTGGCTGTGAGGAAGCCGAACCATGGTTATGGAATCATCCAGGAGATCTCGAGACTTACGGAGGGCCGGGTGGTCCTTGGACCGGGGACGCTCTACGGGGCCATACAGAACATGACGGCCAGGGGCTGGATTCGGATTTTCAGCGAGGAGACCGATTCCCGGAAGAAGAAGGAGTATGTCATCACGGATTTGGGCAGACAGGTCTTCGCGGAGGAGGTACAGCGTCTGCGGGAACTGCTGCGCAATGCCGAGAGAATGGAGGAGGGCGAAGAGGATGATAAAATTTAGGCTATACTATGACAAGGACAAGGAGACTGCTTTCCTGAATGAAATGTCCCGGCAGGGCCATGCCTTCACCGGCTTCTTTGCAGGCTTCTACTCTTTTGACAGATGCCAGCCGGGGGAATATGTTTACCAGATTGACATCACGGAAGGGCTGTGGAAGGTCAGCAAGGATTACCGGGAATTCATGCGGGACATGAATGTGGAAATCATTTGCCTGTGGGGTCCCTGGGTCATTCTGCGGAAAAAGGCTGCGGAAGGGCCCTTCGCGCTGTATACGGACGTGGAGTCCAACCTTGACCATTACAGGAAGATAAGCATGATGTTCAAGATGTGCATGGTATTGGAGATGGTTTTCTGTTTCATTGAATTGATAGCTGCCCTGAATGGCAATGCCGCGGCATGGGGGCCCTTCCTGTTGCTGGGGGCCATCGCCCTGATGTTCGTCAGGGAAGTGGTACGTCTCAACGGGATTCTGTATGAGCTGAAAGGAAGGACAGGAGATCCCGAAAGGAGCGCATGCCGCGGGGGAAAGCGGAAAGTGTCCGGCTTCCTGGCGATAGGTCTGTTCCTGAACGCCATCGCGCTGCTGATACCGGAGGTCACCGGACGCTATGCGGGGCTGATTGGATTCCTGAAAGGGGCGTTTCAGGGCATCGCGCTGGTTCTCATGGGAGCCGGACTGGTCTTCACCGTCTGGAGCGGCAGAGAGTAGATGCTTCCATCAGTAAAAGAGTTTGCTTAGGAATTGTCGGAAAATAACTGATGCAACTTGTTTAGGAGAAAGCCCAGAAATACAACGAAAACGGCTATAAACTCGCATCAGTTATTTGTAGACAATTCCTTACGATAGCCAATCCTATCAGCATGGTCAACATGGAGATCCCTATCAGGGCGAAGGCATCGGAGGAACTATCGGATGACATATCGTTCCCGGAATAGGTCTGGTTTCCGTTCTGCTGCGGGAAATGTCCCCCGCCCCTCTGGGTCTGCTCTGCACCCGCTCCAGGTGCCCACTCACCGTCTGCGCCTCTTTCCTGTCTGTTCCACTGGTTTTCGCCGTTGGAAGCATCTGTACCGTCAGAAGGTTCCGCGCCGTTGGCAGCATGTGCACTGTCGGAAGGCTCCGCGCCGCTGGGAGCATCTGTGCCGTCGGAAGGCTCCGTGCCGTTAGAACGCTCCGCATCGCCGGAAGTGTCTGAATCCTCTGAAAAAGGCCTTCTGCCCTGCCCATTGGCAAAACCATTGCCGCCCGCTTGTGGCATGTCACCAGGCATATCATCTGGCAAATCGCTTGGTATGCCATCCGACAAATCGCTCGGCATGCCGCCGGGCATGTCCTCAGGCAAATCACCAGGCATGTCACCAGGCATATCCTCCGGCAAATCGCTCGTCATGCCGCCGGGCATATCCTCCGGCAAATCGCTCGTCATGCCGCCAGGCATATCCTCCGGCAAATCGCTCGGCATGCCTCCGGGCATATCCTCCGGCAAATCGCCAGGCATACCATCCGGCATCTCGCCCGGATGCTCATTCCGCCCGCCAAAAGACTGGCTGTCGCTGTCTCCCTGTCCGTCCGCCCCCGGGTCATATCCCCGTCCGCCTTTCATGCCGCCGCCGAACATGCCCGCCGGCCGGAAGCCGGAGGAGGAGACGTTGTCGATCGTGACCTGTTCCTGCACATCGCCGACTTCAATCGTACAGACATCGCCCGTCTTCATATCGGGAGCGCTGATGACCACGGAAGAAAAGCTGCAGGGAACCTCCCAGGAGAGGAGCTCCGCCCCAAGGGCATCCTTCAGGCTGACCCTGGTGTCTGCCGCTGCAGAGGCGCTGTACATCAGAAAGCCCTGGGGGGACTCTTCATGGAACCCTTCCGCCATGGCGCTGCCGCCGCAGGCGATGACAGATCCGCCGCTGACGATGCATTCCCCGCCGTTCTCGCTTCCGTAATCAATGGCGCTGTTCCCGCCGCTGTCCGTGACGCTGATGAAGACGGTGCCTCCTTCAATATAGATGCTGCCATTGGAATCCAATCCGTCCGCATCTCTGCCGGTGGGATTTATGATTGTGATATCCCCGTCCATGATGCGGATGACAGAGCCCGCGCCGCTGCCGTTGGCATTGATTCCATCGTCCGTGGGCCGGATGTCAATGGTTCCGCCGGCAATGGTGATATCGATGGCCTCCAGCCCTTCGTAACAGGCCGGGATTGAAATCTCACCGGATTCCACATACAGGAACGCCGTCTCGTCATCATTGGAAACGGTGATTCCGTCATCTCCGGCGGTGATGGAGAGGGCGGCATCGCGGATGCGCACGCTGTCATGGGCATGGATGCCGTCCTGTACCGCGTTTATGGTGAGGTGGCCGCCGGTGATTGCCAGGTTGTCGTTGCAGACGATTCCGTGCTGATACACCGCGCTCACTGCAAGGGAGCCGGTCCCGTTGATTGTCAGGTCGTCCCGGGAATAGATGGTTCCGTCTACGCCGGAGACAGCAGTCTCCGCGCTGTACTGCCCGCTGGATTCCTTTCCGGCCATGGGGCATCCCCCGGGCAGATACTGTTCTGACAGTTGCTGCGGACAGTTCCCGGCCGGAGGTTCTGCCCTGGGGAAGCGGCAGTACAGGCCGATGGGGCTGTGGAAGCAACTATGCTCAGTTTACAACAAGAACGTGGACGAAAGGTGAAAAAAATGTGAAAATTTTATGATAAATGGACACAGGGACAGACGACTCTGCTCCGCCGGGAAGGGAAAAGAGAAAAGGGAAAAGGGACTTGATTTTACTGCTGGCCTGTTTTAAAATAAATGATATAATGACATAAAATTCCCTAAAACGGTTACAAGGAGGCAGGCTGTATGCAGAAGTGTATTTTAGTAGTGGATGATGACGTGATGAACTTGAAGCGGACGAAGCTGATTCTGGAAAAGCATTATGATTTGATCCTGGCAAAGTCAGGGGAGGAAGCTCTTGATAAATTGAAAGGGGAAAGCATCGACTTAGTCCTTTTGGACATTGCCATGCCCGGCATGAACGGCATTGAGACTTTCAAGCATATGAAGGAAGACGGAGTGGAGGTGCCCGTGATTTTCCTGACGGCATCGGGGGATGAGGACGATGTGGTGGCGGCGATCAGCCTGGGAGCCGTCAATTACCTGAAGAAGCCCTTTCTGCCCAAGGACCTTCTGGAGCGCATCGCAAAGGAGTTTGAGAAGTAATGAAGACGGAAGCACAGATAAGTATGCACCTGCTCATGGCCGGCACGCTCAGTATATTGGGCGTGCTGTTGAGCGTCATCACATTGCTGCGGCCATGGGAACTGTGGATGATTCCTCTGATCATCATCGGCTGCCTTGTGGTATGGTGGCTCCATATCGGAAGAATCGGATCGGAGCTATTGTATGAAAATATATGCACGGGTTTGCTGCTGATTGATTTTTTCTATTTTGGCGTGCATGAGTCCAGCCTTTATGACATTCCGCTGGTGGCCTGCACCGCGCTTTTGCTTTTTTCCCTGTTGGACAGAAAGCAGCTGCTGTATATGGCTGCTATTCTGTATGTGCTGCTGCTTTTGTACCATTTCCTGGTTCTGGATACGGTCAATGCGGGAATGGGAGAGGTGAATCTGCTCCGCCTGGTGCTGGGGGCGGCGGCAGTGATGGGCTCCCTGACGGTGGCAAGGTACCGGATCAACCGTAGGATTGGGGAAAGGGAAAAATATGAAAGCATGCAGAAACAGCTTGCCGTCGCCGTGCGGCAGAATGCGGAGTTCCTGTCCAATGTGTCCCATGAGCTGCGGACGCCTGTCAACATGGTCATCGGAATCAGCGAAGTGGCATTGGGCAAGGAGCTGACCCCTGAGATCCGGGAGGACATACATTCCATCAAACTGGCAGGCAAACGCCTTTCCGGCCAGATCAATAACATCCTCGATTACACAGAAAGCGTAGAAGGCACTTTGGCCGCGGTAAAGGAACCTTACATGATCACTTCCGTGATAAATGATGTGATCACCATGACTGCCCTGCAGAACGGGGGCAACAAGCTGGAACTGGTGTTCGATATGAATCCCAGGATTCCCGCGGTTCTGATCGGCGACGCGGAGAAGATTACCCATATCCTCCGGATTTTTCTGGATAATTCCCAGAAATTTACGGAGGAAGGCGGCGTCTGCCTCTGCGTCGGATTCCGGCGGGAAAGCTATGGAATCAACCTGATCATCGATATCTATGATACGGGCATAGGCATGACTTCCGCTCAGCTTGGGCAGATTGTGGACGATTTCTATCAGGCGGATTCCGGGAGCCAGCGCTATGTGGGCGGGCTGGGGCTTGGGATTCCCATTGCCAGAGGACTGCTCCATTCCATGGGAGGCTTCGTCCATTTTGAAAGCAAGGAGCAGCAGGGGCTCAAGGTACATATGGCCATCCCCCAGGGCGTGGAGGATGAGACGCCCAGCATTATAGCGCCCAATGCTTCCAAGATGTGCATAGCCTGCTACTTCCGGCCCGAGAAATACAGCCGTGATGAGGTGAGGGGATATTATGACAATATGATTCTCCATCTGGTGGAAGGCCTGGGGGTGGAGGGCTATCAGGCGCACAATTTCGAAGGGCTGCTGAAGCTGCAGCGCGAGCACCGGTTGACCCATATTTTCATCGCGCAGGCGGAATATATGAGGAATGTGCCTTACTACGAGGAGCTGGCGGAGTCGGTCCAGGTGGCGGTGATCGCGGATAAGGATTTTGTCCTGGATGCGGACAGCCGTCTCCTGGTGCTGCGCAAGCCCTTTTTCGCCCTTTCCATCGTGAACCTGTTGAGCGGCCGGGAGCGGGACAACAAATTCGAGGACGCCCAGGCCGCGGGCCGCAGGCCTTTTACCTGTCCGGGAGTCCGGGCGCTGGCGGTGGACGACGAAGAGATGAATCTGCTGGTGGCCAAAGGCGTCCTGGGCAGCTACGGAATGCAAGTGGATACTTGCAGCAACGGAAAGGCGGCCGTTGAGCGCTGTTCTCAGACCGCTTATGACATCGTCTTTCTGGACCATATGATGCCGGGCTTCGACGGCGTGGAGACGCTGCGGCGCATCCGGGAGGTCAACAACGGTGCCTACAAGGATCTGCCGGTGGTGGCCCTGACGGCGAATACCTTGAGCGGCGCCAGGGAGATGTTTCGGAACGAGGGATTTTCGGAATTTATCCCGAAACCCATTGAGCGCCTTGTGCTGGAGCGGGTTCTGCGCAGGGTTCTGCCGGAGAACTGCATTCAGTATGATATGAATCCCAGGGCTTCGGAGGAGCCGCCCCAGGGAGCCGCACCGGGCGGGGAAGGGCAGACGGAGGAGAAGAGGACGGAATCCGCCGCGCCGCTGCCGGAGGAGCAGCCCAGAGAGGAGACCGCGGCGGAGGGAACGGAGCCTGCCCATGCCTACGGTTCCCTGGTGAGGGCCGGCATCAATGTGAGCCTGGGCCTGGATTACTGCAGCGGCGAGGAAGAGTTCTACCGGGAAATGCTGCAGATGTTCCATGATCAGGCCCAGGAGAAGCGGGATGAGATTGTCTCCCTGTACGAGGGAGCCAACTGGAAGGATTATGCCATCAAAGTACACGCGCTGAAGAGCACTTCTCTGACTATCGGCGCGGAGGAGCTCTCCGGCCGGGCAAAGGAGCTGGAGCGGGCCGGCAAGGAAGGGAACACGGAATATATCCGGGAAAACCATCCTCTGCTGTTGGAGATGTACGGACAGGTCTGTGAGAGCATCGAAAAATATTTATCCTGATTGGAATGCCCGCTGAAGCGGGCGAATGGGGGTTGACGTGATTAAGAAATGGCGTGACATCATATTTGACCATAAAATCAGCTTGAGAGAACGGATGTTCCGTCTGGTTACGTGCATCAGCATGATCGCTTTGATTTTCATATTGATCCTGGGCAGATTTACGGCGAATATGTTCATCATGGCCGGGAGCATCGCCTATATGTACCTGGTCATGAGGATCAGCATCCGAAAGGAATGCATCAACACGGGGGCCACAGCCATTGTGGTGCTGCTGCTCTTGCTGTTCCCGGTGGTGTTTTTTGCCGGAGGAGGAATCTACGGCGGGGTGCCGGAGTGGTTCGTGCTCTGCTTCATTTATATCAGCATTACGTTGAAAGGGAAACGGATGGCCGTGTTCTTCCTACTGTGCACCGTCGAGACGCTGGTGTGCTATTATGTGGCGTTCCATTACCCGGAGTTCGTGCTGCCCAATACCACGGGCCAGGCCTATTTCGACTCCGCCCGTTCCGTGATTCTGGCGGGAGCTCTGACCAGCGTGCTTCTGCTGTTCCAGAATCATCTTTACGAAGAAGAGAACCAGGTCACCATACAGCAGAAGAAGGAGATCGAGGAGCTCAATGAGACGGAGAACCATTTTTTCTCCAGCATGAGCCATGAAATTCGCACGCCCATCAATACCATCATCGGGCTGAACGAAATGATCCTGCGGGGGGACATTTCCGATGACCTTGCCGAGAATGCCAGGAATATCCAGGGGGCCAGCAAGATGCTGCTGACGCTGATCAACGACATCCTGGATCTGTCCAAAATCAAATCCGGCAAGATGGAGATCGTGAATGTGTCCTATGAGACTGGGGAGCTTTTTTCCGAAATCGTGAACATGATATGGATCAAGGCCAGGGAAAAGGGGCTGGAATTCCGGCTGCATGTGGATCCGTCCATACCCAGCATGCTCTGCGGCGATGAGGTGCGCATCAAACAGGTGCTGATCAATCTGCTGAACAACGCGGTGAAATATACGAAAGAAGGCTCCGTCACCCTTTCCGTCCGCTGTGAGCGGCTGGGGCTGAACAGAGTGAGGGTCTGGTATTCCGTGGAGGATACGGGTCAGGGGGTGAAGAAGGAGAACATTCCGTATATTTTTGACGCTTTCAAGAGGGTGGATGAAAAGAAGAACCGCCATATAGAGGGCACGGGCCTGGGATTGAGCATCGTCCGCCAGCTGGTGGAGCTGATGGGAGGGAAGATCAGCGTCAACAGCGTCTATATGAACGGCTCAACCTTCCTTGTGATGCTGGAACAGGACATCATCAGCGAGAAAGAGCTGGGAGCCTTCACTCTGGCCTCCCGGACGAAGGTCCGGGAGGGAGAGCAGTACAAGCACAGCTTCGAGGCGCCGGACGCGCACTTGCTTGTGGTGGATGACAACGAGATGAACCTGATGGTGGTGAGCAAGCTGCTTTCGGATACGAAGATTCAGATAGATACCGCGTCAAGCGGCAATGAATGCCTGCGGCTGACCCAGTACCAGCACTACGACTGTATCCTGATGGACCACCTGATGCCGGAGATGGACGGGATTGAGTGCCTTCATGCGATCCATTCCCAGCCCGGCGGGCTGTGCCAGACTGTGCCGGTGATCGCCCTGACGGCCAACGCGGGAAGCGACAACCAGCAGCTTTATCGGAAGGAGGGCTTCAGCGGCTATCTGGCGAAGCCGATCAGCGGCGCTTTGCTGGAAGCGGCCGTGATGAGCATTCTGCCCAGGGAACTGGTGCAGCTCAGCGAGGAGGCCAGCCAGTCCGAGATTGGCAAGGACGTCCTGATATTTGAACAGGCCAAAAGGATATCCCTGATGGTCACCACGGACAGTGTGTGCGACCTGCCGGACTCTCTGAAAAAAGAATTCGGCATATACGTATGTCCGTATTACATCTGTACGGAACAGGGGCGCTTCCTGGATAATTCGGAACTGCTGGCGGATGAGATGCTGGCCCATATGGCGGAAGGGGGGCAGGGATTCTCTCAGCCTCCTGATGTGGAGGATTACGAAAGATTTTTTGCCCAGAGACTGACGGAAGCCCAGAACGTGATCCATATCACCATGGCAAAGCATGTGAGCGACGGCTATCACAATGCGGTGGAGGCCGCCAAGTCTTTCGAGAACGTCACGGTGGTGGATTCGGGGCATCTCTCCAGCAGCATGGGGCTTTCGGTGCTGTATGCCGCCTACATGGCGGAGAACCATGCCTCAAGGGAAGAGGTGGTAGGGACGGTGAAAAGGCTGAGACGGTATATCTCCTCTGCGTTCATTATTGACAATACCAATGCCATGTGCCGTGCCGGACAGATTTCCAGAAATGTACAGATTCTCTGCGACGCGCTGCTGCTGCATCCTGTCATTGTGCTGCGCAAGAGCCGGATGACGGTGGGAAGCATGGAACTGGGAAGCTTCCATCATGTGATAAAAGGCTATGTCCGGAAGGCCCTGAAGAATGCAAGGAATATCGATAGACGAATCCTGTTCATAACCTATGCCGGGATGGACGAGAAGAGCCTGGAGTATATCCAGGAACTGGTGCGCCAGTATTGCCCCTTCGAGAGGGTCTATCTGCAGAAGGCCTCCTCCGCCATCGCCAGCAACTGCGGTCCGGGTTCTTTCGGCCTGCTGTTCATGAAGAAAAACGAAGCGTCGATTTCGCTCTCCGAGATGTCCAGGGGAGACGGGCGGTAAAGAGCATGCTTCCCAGGGAATATGCCGAGAATGAAGTCTGCGGCATATTCCCTGTTCCTATTCCCGAACCGATCCCGAACAATAAAAGAAAAGATAGGAAAAAACCGGCAGATGTGTTATACTGGACAGAGGACAGGCGAAGGGAGAGGGAATCTGCCTGCGGATATGGGAAAATGTGGATGCGGATTATAGGGATGCAGAAAGGTATGGGGATTTTATGGAAGAAATCATGGAGTCAATGTCCAATGGGAAAATGCAGTTTGCGGTTCTGATCGATGCCGATAACATCAGTTCAAAATACGCGGTCACCATCTTTGAAGAATTGGAGAAATACGGCCTGACCAGTTACCGGCGGATTTACGGCAACTGGTCCAAGGGGAACGGCTGGTCGGAGGGGATGCTGCTGGAGCATTCCATCATGCCCGTGCAGCAGTTCTCCTACACCACCGGGAAGAACGCCACGGACATGGCCATGGTAATCGATGCCATGGATATCCTATATAAAAATAAGGTGCAGGGCTTCTGTCTGGTCACCAGCGACAGCGATTTCACCAGGCTTGCCATGCGGCTCAGGGAGGAGAACATGTTCGTGCTGGGCATGGGCGAGTCCAAGACGCCCCTGGCATTGACGCGGGCCTGCAACAAGTTCATCCACCTGAACCTGGTGGCGGAGCAGAACCTGGAAGTAGGGATGCATGGAGCGGAGGGGAATGCCGCGGAGATGCGGGCTGCCATGACAGAGAAGAGCGGAAAGGCCGGCGGGTACGGGGCCATGGATACGGTGTCCGCGGAAGAGCAGAACGTTACCTCCATCGCGGATGTGCGGCAGGTGATTCTGGCGCTGATCAATGAAAGCGGCGGCAAGCACGTTGACCTGGCCCGGCTGGGCAATCGCCTGAATGAGAAATTTACGGATTTTGATGTACGGAATTACGGCTATTCCAAGCTCAGCACCATGATCGACCAGGAACTTCCGGACCTCCATGTGAAGAAGATCAGCAATCAATACTATGTGGAGCGCCGTTCCACACTCACCAAGGCGGAGCTGGAGCAGGAAATCTGCCGCATGATCGAGAAGAACGGCGGCACGGTAGAGAACCTGGCCAGCCTGAATGATGAGCTGCACAAGAAGTACAAGCAGATTGACTACAAGCAGTTCGGCTACAGCAGAATTTCCAGCTTTCTGCGCAGCCTTAGTTCCGTGACGGTCCATGAGAATGAGGTCTTTCTGAAGAAATGAGGATTATGAGATATTTTCCAATCTTGCAGGAGCTGTTCCAGTCGGATTCCGCCATTTTTCTGCTGGTGGGGCTTGTGTTCGGCACAGTGATGGGGCTGGGGCTGCGGGCTCCGGGGAAGCGGGCGCTGGGGGCGGGGGTTTCTCTGTTCCTTTAGGAATTGTCGGAAAATAACTGATGCAGCTTGTTTAGGAGAAAGCCCAGAAATACAACGAAAACGGCTATAAACTCGCATCAGTTATTTGTAGACAATTCCTTATGCAGTCTGTGAGATAGTGTGCAATCTGCGGGGCTGCTATTTGACGGAGCTGGTGGCCCTGTTCGTGGGAACGGCGGCGCTGGGGAGTCTGCTTGGTTTTGCGGGCTGCCTGGCGTTGGTTCGAAAGAAGGGCGGGGACGCGGGCAGATAGGAGACGGTATTGGATAGTATGGACATGAATATTTTTGATTATATGCGGGGCAATGATATGGAAAAGGAGGCTCCCCTGGCAGCCAGGATGCGCCCCCGGACTTTGGATGAGGTGATGGGCCAGGAGCATATCATCGGGGAGGACAAGCTGCTCTACCGGGCCATCAAGGCGGACAAAATCAGCTCGGTCATCTTCTACGGGCCGCCCGGCACAGGCAAGACCACTTTGGCCAAGGTGATAGCGGGCACCACCAGCGCCGAATTCACCCAGATCAACGCCACCGTGGCCGGAAAGAAGGACATGGAGGAAGTGGTGGCGAAGGCCAAGGAGATACAGGGCATGTACGGGAAGCGCACCATCCTCTTCATTGACGAGATACACCGCTTCAACAAGGCCCAGCAGGATTATCTGCTGCCCTTTGTGGAAGACGGAACTGTAATACTAATTGGGGCTACCACGGAGAATCCGTATTTTGAGGTGAACGGCGCTTTGCTGTCACGTTCCATCATTTTTGAGCTGAAGCCCATTCCCATGGAGACTGTGCGGGAGCTTCTGAAGAAAGCGGTCTATGACACGGAGCGGGGCATGGGGGCCTATGACGCGGTGATTGACGAGGACGCGCTGGATTTCCTGGCGGACGTTTCCGGCGGGGACGCCAGGCATGCCCTGAACGCCATCGAGCTGGGCATCATGAGTACCGGGCGCGGTGAAGACGGGAAAATCCATATCACCCTGGAGGTGGCCCAGGAGTGTATCCAGAAGCGGGCGGCCCGGTACGACAAGTCCGGGGACAACCATTACGATACCGTTTCCGCGTTCATCAAAAGCATGCGGGGCTCCGACCCGGACGCGGCGGTGTATTATCTGGCCAGGATGCTCTATGCGGGGGAGAACGTGGCTTTCGTGGCCAGGCGGATTATGATATGCGCGGCGGAGGATGTGGGGAACGCGGATCCCCAGGCGCTGGTAGTGGCGACGAACGCTTCTCTTGCCGTGGAGCGCATCGGCATGCCGGAGGCTCAGATCATCCTGGCACAGGCGGCGTCCTATGTGGCCTGTGCGCCCAAGAGCAATTCGGCCTGCGAAGCCATTTTCAGCGCCATGCAGGAAGTGGGACGGACGGGGAATCTGCCCATTCCCGCCCATCTGCAGGACGCCCATTACAAAGGAGCGGCAAAACTTGGACGGGGAACCGGATATAAATATGCCCACGATTATCCCAATCATTACGTGAAGCAGCAGTATCTCCCCTACGAACTGGACGGGAAAGAATTCTACAAGCCCTCCGGCAACGGCTACGAGGCGAAGATTCGGGAGCATATGCAGAGAATCAGGAGAGAAGCGGAGGAGCCGCCGCGCCAACGGCAATAAACGAACCGGGGCAACGGCGGCGCCTGTCCTGGGTCGTTCAGCGGCCCCTCCTGTTTGTTGTGTTTCTGGGCTAGAAAAGCTGCCCCACCAGATACTGGTAGATTTCCTGGTTCTTTTTCTGCCAGTTGTCGCAGATGGCGGCGGCAATCTCTTCCGTGGGCACGGATATCCGCAGATCCACCAGGCTGATGTCCCTGTCCTTTGCCACCAGATGGGCTTCATAGCCTCCCGCCTTGGCGCTGTAGTAATAATCGCCCAGCACGGAGACCTCATTCCTCAGGACATACTCGTTCTCCCGGAAATAGTCATCGATGTCCTGCTTGATGGCGTAGTTGATAAGGTTCTGGAAAAATTTCAGAGTCTCCTGGCCCTCCGCCGTGATGGAGAGATGGGTGCGGTTGCGGATGGTCTCCAGGGAGATCATGTGCGCGTCGCTCAGCTCGTTTATCACCTGTTGGAGGGTCAGGTAGTTCGTGTACTCTTTTTCCAGGATATAATCGCTGACCTGTGCATTGGTCATGGGGAAATTGACGCGGTTCAGCATATACAGGACGATTAATTTGTAGAGGGTCAGCGGGTCTTGCAGCATGTCACCATTTCCTTTCTGAAAAGGCATCTCTGTACCGGCTTCGTCTGTTCCCACAGGCAATGAGCCCACTGGATATGCCTTTGCTTATGGTCAAATCATTGATTTCTTTCTGATTCCTTTCTGCATACAATAGGTCGGGCCAGTCCATTCGATTCCATTCAATTTAAGCATTGCAGCTATTAAGTTTGGATAAAGATATATGTGTCGGTACCTTAGGGAGCTTTGGCGTTTCTTCCCATGACAGAAGTGGCCTATATATGGGACTTCACGGCTTCCGCCACCAGTTCCGCCACCTTGGGATTGAAGGCTTCTGGCATGATATTGTCCTCGCTCAGCTCTTCTTCGGGAACCAGGCTGGCGATGGCTTCGGCGGCGGCCAGCTTCATTTCCTCGGTGATCTGGGTGGCCCGGCCTTCCAGCGCGCCCTTGAAGATGCCCGGGAAAGCCACCACATTGTTCACCTGGTTGGGGAAATCGCTGCGGCCCGTGCCTACGACCCTTGCCCCGGCGGCTTTGGCGATGTCCGGCATGATTTCCGGGACGGGGTTAGCCATGGCGAACAGAATGGAGTCATGGTTCATGGCGGACACCATCTCGGCGGTGACGATATTGGGGGCAGATACGCCTACGAAGATATCGGCTCCCTTCAGGGCATCGGCCAGAGTGCCGGTCTCGCCGGCCAGGTTGGTGACCTCGGTCATTTTCTGCTGCATCCAGTTCAGGCCTTCCGCAGTCTTGGAAAGGATACCCGCTTTGTCGCACATGAGGATGTTCGGGAAGCCGTAGGTCAGCAGAAGCTTTGTGATGGCCACGCCGGCGCTGCCCGCTCCGTTTACGACCACGCGGCAGTCTTCCTTTTTCTTGCCCACCACCTTCAGGGCGTTGATGATGCCCGCCAGCACCACGATGGCGGTGCCGTGCTGGTCGTCATGGAAGACGGGGATGTCCAGGGTGGCTTTCAGCCTTTCTTCTATCTCAAAGCATCTGGGGGCGCTGATGTCCTCCAGATTGATGCCGCCGAAGCCCGGGGCCAGCCAGGTGACCGCCTTGATGATCTCCTCGGTGTCCTGGGTGTCCAGGCAGATGGGCACCGCGTTGACCCCGCCGAATTCCTTGAAGAGCACGGCCTTCCCCTCCATGACGGGCATGGCGGCGTGGGGGCCGATGTTGCCCAGGCCCAGGACGGCGCTGCCATCGGAGACTACGGCTACGGTGTTGGCTTTCATGGTGTATTTGTAAGCGGCTTCTTTGTCCTGGGCGATGACCTTGCATGGCTCAGCCACCCCCGGCGTATAGGCGATGGAGAGGTCTTCCCGGGATTTCACGGGAGTCTTGGAGACGGTCTCCAGCTTGCCGTTCCATTCTTCATGCTTTAAAAGGGCTTTTTCGTTGGTTGTCATTGTTCTACCTCTTTCCTGTATTTTTCCAAGACAGACTGTCCTGTGCATTCCTGTAAATCATGGTTACCAGTATCATATAATAGATTTTGGTCTTTCGCAAGGTTTTCTGTACTATTTTTCATGGAGGTTTTACAGGTGACGATTTACATAGGCTCTCGGAATTTCAGGAAGCAGAATCAGGAGCTTTGTGGGCGGAATGGCCGGTACGTTCAGGGAGAGTTCTGGCATATCTTGATTTACGCCGTGGAACAACATACAATATATATATATTCGGTGATTGAATCTTGCACACAAACCGGATAAACGGCATGACTGGATGTGCTATGCGACTGGCACAAATTAAATGCCGTTTATATAGGATGGTAATTGAAAAAGCATAGTTGACCGTTTGTAGACATTTTTTTGATAGCATTATATAAGCGCAAGAAAAAGATATTCTGTCAAATTGTAAAAGGGAAAGGAATACAAAAATGGCTCCGAAAATTTTATTGATTGATGATGAAGAATCCATATGCAGTCTGGTCAGGCTGCACTTTCAAACAGAAGGGTACGTTGTATATACCGCATTGGATACGGAGGAAGCTGTCCGGGCTCTTTCCCATAACCCGGATCTGATACTTTTGGACATCAATATGCCGGAAACGGACGGGCTGGAGTTCTGTAGAAGCATACGGAACCATATTGACTGCCCGATCCTTTTCCTGACCTCCCGCGTTACGGAGCAGGATAAAATTACCGGCCTGCAGGCGGGCGGGGATGATTACATCACGAAGCCGTTCAGCCTTGCCGAACTGACTGCCCGTGTGGAGGCACATTTGAGGAGGGAGAGCAGGGCGCGGCATGGCAGCATGAAGATGTCCGGCGAACTGTTCATTGATTATGCCGGGCGGTGTGTGTACTGCAAAGAACAGGCCGTCCCATTTTCCAAAAAGGAGTTTGACATTATAGAATTCCTGTCCCTCCATGCGGGTCAGGTAATTGCCGGAGCATACAGTGATGCTGTCCACGGTCGCAGTATTCAGGATAATGGAAAACATCGTGGACAACTCCCTGCGGTTCTGTAGGGAAAGGATTGACGTGGAGGTTTCCTTTGCAGCTCCTTTCCTTACTGTCACCATAACCGATGATGGCAGGGGATTTTCGGAAAAGGAGCGTGTGGAAGCAACGGATTATTTCTATAAAGGAAAAATGGAAGGAGGGCATTCTATGGAAAGAGGGCATTCCATGGAAAGCGGGCATTCCATGGAAGAAAAGCATTCCATGGAAGAAAAGCATTCCATGGAAGGAAATCATTCCGTGGAGAAGAAGCATTTCGGCATCGGGCTGACCATATGCAGGATACTTGCACAGAAGCATGGTGGTGTAATCTTGCTGGATAATGCCCCGGAAGGCGGTGCACGGGTGACGGTGAAAATAAAAACAGAAGAAATTTCCCCATTGTGACGGAAGGTAGACTTTTAGCTGGTAAACTCTCCTTACAACAAGGAACTGTTGGAACAGTTCCTACACAGACGTTGGAAAGGAGAGTTTTTTCATGGAGATACAGATTACGTCTTTGAAGAAGGTATATGGGAGCAGGGCCGTTCTGGACAGCATTACCTTTTCTGTCGGAAACGGTATGTTCGGGCTGGTAGGAAGGAACGGCGCGGGGAAGACGACATTGATGCGGATTCTTGCCACACTGAGCAGACCCTCCGGCGGACAGGTCACATTTGACGGAATCCCTCTGGAGGATACAAAGAAAATCCGGTCTTTCATCGGATATCTGCCCCAGGAATTTTCTTTCTATCCGGATATGTCGGTACTGGAGGTCATGCGTTATCTGGCGGCGCTTTCTGACATTCCGGGGGAGGTCTGGCGGGAACGCATCCCCCGGCTTCTGCAGCAGGTCAATTTATGGGATGACAGGACAAAAAAGGCAGGGAAGCTGTCCGGCGGGATGAAACGGCGGCTTGGCATTGCCCAGGCCCTGCTGAATGACCCACAGGTACTGATTGTTGATGAACCCACAGCAGGGCTTGACCCGGAAGAAAGGCTCCGTTTTTATGCCTTGCTTGATGAATTTTCAGGCAGCCGTACCGTGATCGTGTCCTCCCATATCATGAGCGACATTGAAGCGGTATGTGAAAACGTGGCGGTACTGGATGCCGGACGGCTGCTGTTTGCCGGTACGGTAGGAGCATTGGCCAAAAGGGCGGAGGGGAAAGTGTTTGAACTGACCGTTCCAAAAAGGGAACAGGAGACGGTCAAGAGGGACTACTATGTCCTGTCCAGCCAGAGCCATGCATCGGACGTAAGAATCCGTGTATTGGCCGGCCACATCCCGGCGGGTCGTCCCGTTTCCTGTGTGCCTACGGCATGGGACGGCTATATGGAGCTGCTGCGCCAACTGGAAGAGGGGGGTGGTGAAATGAGAAATCTGTTTATGATGGAATGTAAAAAAACAGCACGGGGGATCCTGTACTGGCTGTATGTGCTGGCTCTGTTTATTGTCAGCATCCGCCGGTTTGATACGTTAGTGGAAGGTGAGCTTCGCGGGAAGGATGATCCGTCATCCGTATTTTATACAGCGCCGGATGGCATATACGCCGGGGATTCCGAGAGACTGTCTGAGGTGGAGATGCAAAAAAACATGATGGCCGGGGCAGCCGCACGGCTTTTGGACAGTTACCGCAGAAACACATATGAATATTATCCTTTTGGATATGTAAAAACGAAAACGCTGTCTGGAGAAGAGCAGAGGATAATCCTTTCCTATCTGGAGGAACTGACAGGAATGAGCGAAGAAGCCATAAACGGGGAAACGGGGGAGGACAGCGCAGAAGATTTTCAGATTTCCGGCGGCGGTGCGTTCGTTTTTGAGCCGGAACAGGGAAGCATGAACGAAAACGGTCAGTTTGTCATAGAACCCGGCGATTGGAAATATACGGAAAACAGTGCTGATATAGCTGGTGCATCCCAAGACCCGGAAAGCGGTTTTGAAAAAGTAACATTTGACCGTTTCCAGGAAATCATGGGAGAGGTAGATGCCATGATTGGGCGCAATTCCTATTTCAGTCAGGAAATGCTGGCACTGTATTACTGTGGGAATGATATGGAAGAAAGCCCTGTTACAGAGCGGCAGCACAGGGAATTCTATGAAGGGGACCATGTGACAGGGGCATTTGCCAGGTATTACTGTGACAGTATTTCCCTGGTGGTCTTGGGACTGCCCGCCCTTGTGATGATTGAACTGATGATGAGGGATAAGAGCCGTAAGATGCAGGCGCTGGTGTACCCGCGTGCGGTTCCCAGCATCAGGCTGGTCTGCACCCGCTTTGCGGCATCCGTCTGCATGGTGATGCTGCCTGTCCTTATTTTCCCAATCAAGTCACTGGTAACATTAATACGGTTCTGCATGGAGACAGGAGTACAGCCGGATGTATTTGCTTTTATAAAATATGCTTTCTTGTGGATTCTGCCCACGGTCCTGTTTGTTATGGCTATTGGGATGTTTCTGACGATACTGACTGGAAACTATTCCGGCATTTTGATTACAGGGCTGCTCTGGCTGGCAGGCAGGCCGTCCATCGGCAAGATCGCAGGCGGGAATTATGATTTGTTTGACCTGATCATCCGCCATAATACATTGAAAGGGTATGGGAGGATGATGGAGAACATCCGGATGCTGGTGCTGAACAGGGCTGTTATTTCCGGTGCGGCTTTTCTGCTTGTGATACTTTCGGCTGCTGTATATGAGACAAGACGGAAAGGGGGCGGTATCTTTGAGGACCGAAAACTTTTTAACGGTTTTTGGGGCGAACATCCGCATGAATTATAAAAATACGCTCATTCCCTCCATTCTGCTGTTGCTGGTTATTCCGCTGGTCTACGGGACTGCAAATCTGGACTATATAAAATCTGCTGACTGTCTGGAGCGGATGGTGGCATTAATCGGGATTCCCATGTTCACATCTTTGTTTTACCGGGAACAGTCCCATGACTTATACAGCATGGTTGCCCTGCGTCCGTTTCCTTTCCGGGCGGCTGCGGCCTTGCGGATTGGAATCTCTGCGGCAGGCACTTTTGTTATGGTCATGGTATTTGAGGTTTATATGTACGTTTGCGGAAGTATATTTCCGTTTGGTGAATATGCTGTCAGGGCATTGGCAGCGTGTATGGTGCTGGGGTTTGCGGGGCTGCTTTGTGCTTCTGTTGTAAAAAATACAGCTGCCGGGTATTTGGGAGCGTTCTGTTTCTATTTTGTGGTACAGGCGGGAGCCGGTGATTCCGTGTTTAAGCCTGTTACAAATGGGATTCATCCATTGCTGATATTATTCTTAAGTGGTGCCGGGGCAGCAATCATCTTATTTTGTAAGCCTGCATATCAATGATGTTTGACTGAATTTATATACAGCGTTACAAGGGAAAGTGTTGAAGCTAATCTGATGAAAAGCGGCAATACGCTCGTGAAAAGGTCGTCTGTTTTGGCGGATTAGCAAGTGCATCTGTTCAAGCAATGTAAAATCAACCGTGCTTTTCAGATATCCGATGGCAGAATGTCAGTTAGTTAAGCTGCTGAGTTAGTTCCTGAATAGGGTCTAACTCAAAATTCTTCAAAAATTTCCTCAAAGGGGTTGACACAAAGACCAAAGTGTGCGGCCGCCCTCGTTACTGATTGATTTTTAAGGTAACGAGGGCGGCTCTTTAGTCAGAGGATATTACCACTTTTGAAAAGCCGGATAAGGAGATACGGGAGGAACTCAAAGGGAACGGCTTCCGCTAT
>OFFF01000194.1_pt1 | contig 48258 bp, 32 predicted proteins | sample 1521301 | NCBI WGS metagenome assembly OFFF01 (sample SAMEA3504101, study PRJEB24116) | mouse gut metagenome | biome: mouse gut; feature: mouse-associated habitat; material: faeces | place: Denmark | collected 2011
ATCCGGAATCAGAACGATACGAAGGATCCTGCCGTCCGACAGGCTTACGGCATCCTGTGCGGAGCTATGGGAATCTTCCTGAACCTCTGCCTCTTTGCCGGGAAATTCCTGGCAGGCGTCCTGTGCAATTCCATCGCAATCACCGCGGACGCCTTCAACAACCTCTCCGACGCGGGTTCCTCCATCATCACCCTGATCGGCTTCAAAATGGCGGGCCAGAAACCGGATCCCCACCACCCTTTCGGGCATGGGCGCATTGAGTACGTATCCGGCCTGCTGGTGTCCATCGTCATCCTGCTGATGGGCCTGGAGCTCCTGAAGGAATCCGCCTCCAAGATCCTCCATCCCGAGGAGCTGGCCTTTTCCCCGGTGGCGCTGGCAATCCTGGCGGTCTCCATCCTGGTGAAAGGCTACATGTTCCTTTACAACCGCAGTCTGGGGAGAAAGCTGGATTCCACGGCCATGGCCGCCACCGCCACAGACTCCTTCAGCGATATGCTGGCCACAGCAGCCGTGCTGGCGGCCACGGTAGTCTCCCATTTTACGGGGCTGCACATCGATGGGTGGTGCGGCGTGCTGGTGGGGCTGTTCATCTGCCGCGCGGGATACGAAGCTGCCAAGGACACCATCAGCCCTCTGCTGGGGCAGGCGCCTGAGAAGGAATTCGTCCGGCAGATCACCGACATCGTCATGGCCCATGAGGAGGTGCTGGGGACCCACGACCTGATCGTGCACAATTACGGCCCCGGCAGAGTCCTGATTTCCCTCCACGCGGAAGTCCCGGCGGACGGCGAGATTCTGGCCCTCCACGACACCATCGACACCATCGAGCATGAACTGCGGGACAGCCTGAACTGCCATGCCGTGATACATATGGATCCGGTCTGCACCGGCGATGAGGAGACCTCCAGGCTGCAGCTCCTTGTGAAAGGCTACCTGGCCGAAATCGACGCAAGCCTCACCATGCACGATTTCCGCATCGTCACCGGCCCCACCCACACCAATCTGATTTTCGATGTGGCGGCCCCCTACGACTTCCGCCTGTCCGACAGGGAACTGGCCGACTGCATCAGGAAACGAATCCAAAAGGACAATCCAAACTACTTCGCCGTGATAGACATAGATAAACAGATGGTATGAGCCGCAAGGGCACAGGAGAGAAGATGGCAGCGCAAAAAGAAAACCTGAGCGCCGCGGAAAGCAGGCGCCTCATGACAATGGAAAAAAGATACCGGGAAGCCGCCCGGGCGCGGTTCGAGAGCCGGGTGTCCTATTATCATCGAACCACAGGCGGCTGCTACACGTCCATCACTGTCCGGGATCAGAAGAGCCGCTGGGGCAGCTGCTCCTCCAGGGGCACTCTGTCCTTCAATTACCGGCTGATATTCGCTCCGTCAGTGATACTGGACTATGTGGTGGTCCATGAGCTATGCCATCTGACCCACATGAACCATTCCAAAGATTTCTGGGACATGGTGGCCAGCGTCATGCCGGAGTACAGGGAGTATCGGAAATGGCTCCGGGAGCACGGCCACGAACTGACGCCGGAGGCCCACATGGCCAGGAAAGGGATTCCCCTGACCTTGGATTGACCAGCCGGGGCTTTGGGTGAAAGCCGGGAGCTCCCTCTGTAGACGACAAAAGGGAGCCGCCGCTGACAAATGACCTCTGCCGGTCATCCGTCCCGCGGCGGCTCCCACTGCCTTTTTCAGTTATCCTGTCCACGCCCTCCCGTCAACGGTTCTCGTTCACGTAAATCTGAGCCCTGTTCTGGATAATCTTGGCCACTTCCTGGGCTGATTTCTGCCCGGTGAAAAATGCATCCATCTCCTCGTTGACGATATTGATGATGTCCTCATTGTAATAGTAGCATTTGTCGATGGACAGGATGAAGGACACCACTTTATCCACCTGCTCCTGGGTCAGGGGATCCAACACGATCGCTTCCCCGTTGAGGTAGAAGTTCTCGTCATATTCCTGCTTGTTGCCCTCCTCGTCTATGTAAAAAGGGCGTCCCAGGGCATTTTTCGCATTTTCGTCAAAATATTTCTTCTGTACCGGCAATCCCCACTGTAAGGACGACTGGTACTCCTCCGTCAGATAATACCGCAGGAATTCCCAGGCCGCCTCCGTGTTCTTTGACCTGCTTGAAATCGCATAGCACTCGTTGGCCATGGCATAAGAGCCCTTGCCGTTCTCCGTGGGGAATCCAATGTAGGACACATCCTCCCCGAAGTAACCGTTCACGCTGTAATTGATGTCACGGATATTGCTGATGCTCAGGCTGCTGAGAATCGTCCTCCCGTCCCGGTACTGGGACTCATAGTTCGCCCAGTAGTCCTCCCCGAAATAGTCCTCGCTCAGCTCCTCGGGAAGCGTCTTGGCATACTCCATCATGCTGATGAAGTTCTGGGAGTCGAAATCACATTTTCCCGTGCTCACGTCGACGAAATCGCTGCCGCAGAACCGCATGGCCGTCTGGAAAAAGCCCGACCGGGTCATCTCTCCAATCATGTTCGTGCCCTCCGGCAGGCTGTTCTGCAGTTCCAACATCTCCGCCATGGTCCATGAGGTTCTGTCGCCTACGATGGCGCTCTTGCCCATCAGGGTGCTTACATTGAAGTTGGGAATCACATAGTACAGCTTTCCGTCCACGGAGAACGCATCGAATATGTTCTGCAGAAATTCCGTCTGGGACAGTTCCTCGTCCTTCTCAATCAGGCTTCCCACATCCTCCAGCAGACCCTTAGCCACATAGTTCTCCACAGGAAGCCCGGCCGTGATCAGGATGTCCGGCATATTGCCCGTGATGATGTCATTGTTCAGCTGCCCGTAACCGGCCTGCCAGTCATCATAAGAGTTGAGCGAATCATAGCTCCTCACCACAATACGGTATTCATCGCTGTTGCGGTTATACTCGATGACCCTCTTCTTCATGTTGCCGTCGATATAGGACCCGGCCAGCACCAGGACGGTTTTGTCAGGAATATCCTTGGGATCCACATAGGTGAAGCGCCCGGCCTTCAGCCCACTATTGTAATCTTCATAGAACACGCCCACGAAAGTATTCTCATCCACTGCCACCAGGCTGTTGAAGCTGCTGATGTTAAGGTCGGAATTGATGAAGCTCATCTTCTGGACACAATCCTCGTCCCCTGCCTTGTAAGTGTAGACTCCGGAATTGTTGCAGCACAGCAGGTCGAAATCGGTCCCCGTTCCCATGACATTGTAGCCCGCATAGCTGAAATTACCAGGCATAGGCTGGGGCTCTCCCATTTTGTCCGTGGCTGGATCGAAGGTAGCCAGGAACTCCTTCGAATAGTCATTCTCATCGTAGTACACTATCAGGAACGTGCCGTCCTCTTTCTGTATGATCCTGTCAATGTTGGAGAATATCTTCCCCACCTCTTCGGAAAAAGGCACCTTTTCGGACGCATTTCCCTGGGCGTCCACTGTCATTTTACAGGGGGTGTCCCCGGACAGTATGAGCGTGACAGTGCCATCCTGAGCCACAGTCATGGTGTTGATATAGGACCATTCCTCCTCTGACCGGATTCCCTCCAGCTCCGTCTCCCGCAGAAGCTTCCCGTCCATGCCCCAGCTGGTGATATAGTCCTTCTGGGTATAGGTCTCAGTGGAGTAGTTCTCGTAATAGTATCTCCGAATGGCATAGATATTCCCATCAGCGCCGATGTTATAGTTTTCATAGGAGGAATTCTCCCAGACCTCTTCCCCTTCCGGTATTTCCCCATCGGAATCCGGGGCGTTGGGCTCCCTCTCGTCCTCCGGACTTTCCCCGTCTCCCGAGCCGGTATCCCCTTCCGGATCATTCTCATCGTCAGAGCCGGTGTCCTCTTCCGAATCAGCCGCATCGTCAGAGCCGGTGTCCTCTTCCGGATCAGCCGCATCGTCAGAGCCGGTGTCCTCTTCCGGATCAGCTGCATCGTCAGAGCCGGTGTCCTCCTCCGAATCAGCCTCGCCGTTGCCATCTCCCTCCGTCTCCGTGCGCGGCATCACCGGCATATCTACGGATCCTGCCCCCGGGGTCTGATAGTCCCATTCCGGGATTTCCAGAGTTGTCATCTTTATCTCAGTTCCGTCATCCTCCATGGTCAGCAGTCGGATATCCTCACTGCTCCCTTCCTCCGTCCAGTGGTGCACCTGCATCATCAGGTAGATTTTCCCGTTCTTATGGGTTGTGGCGATGATATTATAGTCATCCCCATCAATCTCGGGCATGTCGAACTCCTGCATCTTATAGACGCCCACCTTCGCAAGAGAAGCGTCCTGGCCCTTGCCTCCCCCGCAGGCGCACAGACCTGCTGTCATGCCGAAGACCAGGCCGATGCTAAGCGCCCGCTTCCACCAATTCTTTTTCATACTTCTCCCTCCACGTTCTGCTCCTTCTTCCCGCGCTTTTTCCGGAAAAGCCTTTTCTTTTCCTTCGGCTTCTCCGATGGCGCGCCGTCAGATGGCTCCTCGTCCTCATAGTCTGCCCAAAGCCTGTCTCCGGCAAGGCTGCCGTCCCTGTCACTTTCTTCCGATGAACCTCCGTCCTCCGGTTCCCAGATATCCTCCCCGGTACCTTCGTCTTCGGGCATCCATGTTCCTTCGCCTTCCATGTCCCCTTCTTCGGATTCCCATCCATCGTCCTCGCCGATTTCTTCGTCTTCAGGCATCTCCCCGTTGAATCCGCCGTTGTCCTCGGACATGTCTCCGATGTCCTCGCGAAGGTTCTTTTTCTTCTTTTCTTTCTTCTCCTTTTTTTCTTTCTTTTCTTTCTTCTCCTTTTTCTCTTTTTTTCCTTTCTTCTGCCTTTCCCACAGCTTTTCCCTGCGGCGCTCCGCGAAATCCTGAATCCAGTGCCACACATCCCTCATGGTCCAGCCTTTATGTCTCCACCAGATACCAAAGAACACCAACGCCAGTCCCACCGGATACAGAAGGAACAGAAGTCCGAACAAGGTCAGCAGAGCCAGGATGTCGGCATATCCCCTGGCGATGTTCTCCCAGTAGGGATAGATGATGGCCTTGCCGTTCATGGAACGAGTGCCGAACTCCCCCAGCATCCGGAGCCTGGAAAGAATCGAATAGCGGGAAGTGTTCTCCACGACCTCCACTTCTTTTTCATCGCTTCCCAGCTTTTCCTTGACATAATTGTACGCAAAACCCGTGACGGGGTTAGGCATCACTATCTCATAGTGATTGATGCCATGGCTGGTGCCCAGCTCTGTAAGCGTCTGATAGGACACATACACCAAAGTACTGTCCAGGCCGGCGGCTTCCGCCAGACGGCCCGAAGGCCTCTGTACCACGCCAGTGACGATATGGGGGACGCCTCCGATGTATATCATCATCCCCGCCACATCGTTGGAGCCGAACAGTTGCCAGGCCGCGTCCTCGTCAATCACGCAATAATCCTGCATCAGGTCGTTCCCGGAGAAATAAGAACCGCTCAGCAAAGTCAGTGGATGAAACAGGAAGAAATCACCGCCGATGCCGATAGCGTCCGCCGTCAGGCTGGTCTTGTCATTGGAAAGCGTCACCTGGCCGTCGGCGCTGTAAGCGTCCGCCCAAAGCCTGGCACCGGGATTCACCGATTCCTGAACCACGGAGGCATCCACCAGCGCACCGTCCACCGTATGTTCGAATTCAAGCAGCCCATCCTCCGTGATTCCGGAACCCACAGAGAAAAAACAGCTGATCTGCGAGGCCTTTCCGTCGTCGCTCCACCGCTCCGCCGCAGTCTGGGAGAGCTGGCTGCTCCCCAGGCTGTTGGAGACGATCAACAGGACAAGGAAAACGAGAAAGGAAAGCCCCCCGCTTATGCCCAGTACTATTTTTTTCATGCACTTACCTCATTTCCGCTTAGCCGCATCACCCATCGGCCAGTCTGACCTGCTTGCCGGCCTCCACAGGCTTTGTGGAGGTGGTTATCACGAACTCGTAGCCATAGAGCGCCGCGCTGATTGCGGACTGGGTGTCATCGCTGGCCAGTACCTCCACGTCTACACGCGTGGCGATATAGCGCGTGTTCAAAGGCCCCGGCTTGGATTCCACAATCAGGATAAATTTGCCGTTATTGTCCTCACGGATGGCGCTGTTGGGCACTATCAGGTCATAGTTGGCGCTCTTCTGGCCCACAGACAGGTCCAGCGTCTGGCCGGCCGTCACATTGCCGCTGACATCGAAAGTCAGGAGCTTCTTCTGCCCGGGCTCCTTGGTATCCGGCTTGATGGAAGCCAGAGTCACCGTCACGTCATCGTATCTCCAGGCGTTCACCAAGTCAGCCACATCGCCCACGGACAGCCGCTTGGCCTGCTCGTTGGTGACGGAAAAGCTCAGGGAATACCCTTTGCCCGCCGGCTGCAGGACGGCCACGGGATCGGACGGGGAAGTGCTCTCCCCTGCCACCACGTTCAGCGTGGTCACAGTACCCGCTACGGGCGCCTTGATAGTAGCATCAATCGATTTCTCCGTCAGTTCATCCACCAGCTTCTGCGCTTTGTCCACAGCCTCCTGGGCTGCTTCCAGCCCGGATACCTTGCCAATCCTGGACGCCAGTTCTTCCAGATCTTTCTGCTTATCGGAGAGGGTCTTCTCCCTGTCGGTCACGGCTGCCTGTTTTTCCGCCAATACAATCTGGGCCTGTTTCTTCTGCCCGTCTATGACGCTCTGCTGCTGTTTCAGGTTGGAGATGATATAGTCCGTGTTGCCGGAATTCTTCTTCTCTTCCAACCGCTGCTCGGCCCTGTCGTATTCTTCTTTCCTTCTGGTTTCTTCCAGGCTGGCTTCATCGTATGCCCTCTGGGCATTGATTTCAGCCTCTGAGGCAGCCTGCAGCTGTCTGTTCAGTTCTTCCAGTTCCTTTTCCAGCTGGGCGATATCCCCGGACTCGCTCAGCATAGCAACGCTGCCGTTCTCTCCAGACTGACTTGCTGCTTCGCTATTTTCCGGCTGGCTCGATACAGGGACTGATTCATTCTGCCCAGAAGAGCCTGTCGGAGCAGGCGAAGGACTTGCTGATGATTCTGGTGCAGGACTTTCTACAGGTATCTTCGTAGCCTCTGGAGGTGTAGTCGTTCCAGGCGAATTTGTTGTGACATCATCGGACGGTTTCGGCGAAGGTTCCGGAACAGGCAGCTTGCTTTCCAACAGCGCAATCCTTGCTTTCAGCTCCGATACCTCAATCTTCTTGGCGGTCAGCTCATTCTTTCTGACAGATGCCACATATGCCGCGTTATCCCAGGCGGTCTTCGCGTCATCCCTTGCCTTCGTCTCCGCCGTCACGTCCGCGTTGTTCTCCGGCGTGATAGCAATCTGGGTATCGAAGGCATCATACTGCCTCTGCAGCTCATCCACCTGTCTCTGGGCCGCGGTCACCTCGTTCTGGGCCGCTTTCACCGCATTCTCCGCCGCGGTCACAGCGTTCTGCGCCGCCGTGATCTGATTGCGGTACGACTCCTCCGATATGCCTACATTGGCGGCCTGGATATCCGCGGCCGTAATATCCACGGAAAGCAGCGCATCGGTATAGGCGTGCTTCGCTTCATCCAGCTTATCCCTGGCCTCCTTCAGCTCATCGCTCTCCGCGTCCTCCAGATACATCAGGACATCATCCTTCTCCACTTCATCTCCCACCTTGACCGCCACCTGAGAGACTTTCCTGGACTCCTTCACTTCCACATTATAAGGATCTCCGCTCTCCACGGCTCCCGATCCCCGTATCTTGGCCGTAATAGTCCCCGACTGCACATATTGCGTGGCCACCTCAGGCAGGGAATAGTTCATGATGGTGTTAGAGAAAAAAGTGAGCACCAGCATCACCGACAGAAAAATAATCGCCGCCGTCTTCACCCATTCCCTTTTCTTCTTCCCGTTCTCGTTCATCTCTCTTCCTCTCCTCTATAACTATTTCCTCATGCTCTATCCTTTGATACCGCCCTGATATGTGATTCCATCCACCAGGTATTCCTCCCCGTAAAGGAATATCAACAGACTGGGCACCATATATATGGTAGCCACCGCGAACGCCAGGCCGATCTCCCCGGCATTGATCTTGCTCAGGAACACCGACAGGGGATGCTGTTCCGCATCGGTCATCAGTATCAGCGGCTGTTCTACCATGTTCCAGTAGTCAATGAACACCAGAATCGCAGCCGAACAGATAGCGCCCTTGCACAACGGCAGGCATATCTTCCGGTAAATCTGCCATTCCCCGGCGCCGTCTATCTGCGCCGCCTCCAGCACAGACTCGGGAATCCTGCGCATGAATTTCGTCAGCAGGAACACCGCGAACGGCGAAAAGATGCCCGGCAGCCAGATGGCCCAGTTGGTGTCCAGCAGGTTCAGCCAGTCGCTGACCAGGTAATTGGGCACCAGCGTCACCTGATAAGGCATCAGCATCAGGATGATGTACATGAAGAAAATAATCTCCCTGATTCTGCCCCGGTACCTGGCAAAGCCAAAGGAGGCCAGGGAAGCCACAATCAGCTGAAAGACCACGATAGGCCCCACCAATATCACGGAATTCCAGAACTTGAACAGATACTCCGGACTTTTGAACAGCACTGTGTTGTACTGGCTGAAGGACACCATGTCCGGTATGAATTTCAGGTTCACCCTTTCCGCTATGTACACTTTCCCGCCGTTGGCATCGGTGGCGAATATGGAGCCATAATTGGCCGAAATCTCGGAAGCCGCCATAAAGGAATTGGTGATGGTCAGTACAATCGGCATCAGGAAAAGGATAGCGAAAGTGGCCGCCACCACTGTAGCCAGCGCAATCTTGGCCGTCTGCAGCCTTTTTCTGCGCAGGGCCAGTATCCTGTCCCGCTCCCTGGGATCCACCTGACCCCCCGGCGTGCTTTTCTGTCTCTTCTTACTCAACTTCTAATCCCTCTCTCCTCTACGCTTCCGGGAGCGCCGCGCCGGCACATGGCCGGCACCTCCCTCGCTGCGGAATCTCTTCTTGCTGTCAGCCCTCCACGTCTCTCCCGAAACGGTTCTCCGCAACGAAGAGTATGCCAATGATCGCAATCATCACAAGCGCCATCAAGATTGCTGCCGCTGACAACGTCTGATAGTCCAGCGACCTGAACTTATTGTTCATGAAATGCTGGAGCGTGTATATGGAATCATATGGATAATCCCCTGTCAGCAGATACACCTCACGGAATACCTTAAAGGAATTGATCAGCGACATAATCGTCACGAACAAAAGCGTCGATGACAGATAGCGAATCTTTATGTAGAAAAATGTCTGGAGCGGCTTTGCGCTCTCCAGCGTGGCCACCTCCAGGATGTCCTTAGGGATGCTGGCCAGAGCCGCCATGAACAGGATCATGTTATATCCCAGGTTCTTCCACAGGAACAATATGACCACCACGATCAGCGCGTAATCCGATTTCAGCCAGTCTATCTTCCCTCCGCCCAAGGCCACCAGCACTTCGTTAATCGCACCGTTATAGTGGAAGAGCACCTGCCAAATCAACACGATAGATGCCACGGGCACCATCATCGGACTCAGAAAAAAAGTCCGGAACTGGCTCCGGAAGGGCAGCTTCGCCTCCAGCACAATGGCCAGAAGCAGCGAAAGCACCACCGCCAGGGGCACCGCCACCACCGCGAAGGTGAACGTATTGCGCACTGCCGTGCGGAAAGAGGCGTTGCCAATGATATTCTTGAAATTGTCCAAAAAGACAAAATTGTTGCTGATAGGGTTATCTACCAGCGAATAATAGATGACCACCAGGAAAGGGAGGATGAAAAAAGCTACCACCCCCAGAAAACTGGGGGCGATATACGCCCCTGAGCTTATCTTGAGCTTGCGCGTCCTTCTGGTGGCATACTTATGCTGTCTGTCCGCAGAGACTTTACCTTTCTTATTTTTTCGCACTCTGACCTCCATGCTGCCTGAATCCGCTGTGCATGCACACAGCAACGATTCTCTGCCGCCAAGCATCCGCTGGGATGCGTCATTTATTTTCGCCTATGTATATCTTCACACGGCTCTGTATGATCGACGCCACTTCGTCCACGCTCTTCTGTCCTTTGTAGAAAGCTTCCGCCTCCTCATTGATGATGTTCATGATTTCATCGCCCTGGGAATTGGATACTGGTTTCGCCACATCTATCAGCTCGAACACCTTATCCACTTCCTCCTGGGTGCACTTGCGGTATTCATATGACCAGCCGTCCTGGTAGGAGAGACCGCCTCCGGTTCCCATGACAACAGGCTCTCCGTTCTCGTCGAAATAGAGCTCCCCATTCTCGTCCGTCCAGTATTCTATCTTCACAGCTTCCTCTGCCATGTCATTCAGCAGAGACTTCATCGCGGGGAAGCCCCAGCCGCTAAAGCCCCTGTCCGGGTCGACTTCCTGGGCCAGGAATTCTTCGATGAACTCCCATGCGCCGTCCTTCTGCCCGGACTTGGAGGTGATGGCAAAGGTCTGGGAAGCAACCAGCATACAGCCTGCGCTGCCGTCCATGGTAGGATAGCCAATGAACGTGGCATCTCCCTGAAAAATCTCCTCGGCCAGCTGCACTTCCTCGAAATTATAGAGATTCATTTCATAGAGGAGCACCTGCCCCCTCTGAATCTTGCTCGGCGTGGAAGCATCATCCGAATTATAATCCACATCGTCCGGGAATCGGTTCACGAACTGCAGCAGGCTCTTGAACTCATCGGAGTCATAGTTGCATTCCCCGGCGGTCCAGTCAATGAAAGCGTCCTGATTGTACATCATCAGGTACATCATGATCTGGCTCTTGGACATATTGTCGAAAAGCTGCGCGTTGGGATGGGCATCCGCATAAGCAATCAAATCCTCCACAGTCCATCCCATCTCGTTGCCCACGTCCGATGCCTTGCCTGCCACAGTCTGCAGCTGAAAGCTATAGGGGATGCTTATGAGTTTGCCGTCAAATGTGTAGGAATTCAGAACATTTTCGACAAAGTCCTCACGCTTCACCTTGTCGCTCTTCTCCAGAAAGCCATTCAAATCCTCAAAAACCCCTTTCGCCACCAGCTGCTCGGTATTCAGGCCGCTCAGGTCAAGGATATCAGGACAGTTGCTGGAAGTGATGTCATTGTTCAGCCTGTTTAGGGCATCCGCCCACATGGCCTCATAATCGTCGCCATCCCAGCTGTTGTAATCCACATAGGTCTTGATGCTGATTCGGTATTTTTCATTGGCCTTATTGAATTTCACTGCCACAGACTGTACGTCGGACCCGCCATAAAGGGAAGCCAGCACTATGGTCTCCTTCTGGGGCACCTCGCTGGCCCTGGTCTTGGTCAGCAGGGCAATCCCGTTGTCGTTGCTCTCCCAGTCCATGGTGACGGCAAGGAAACGGCCGTCCTCCAGCATGCCGAAAGTCTGCACATAATTGCCGTTGATGTCGCTGTCTATCCAGCTGAACAGTTCTTCCTGCTTCTGGGTCTTCAGGTCATACTCATAGACCTTGTTGCCGTCCTGTATGATGAAATCTTTGTCGATGCTGGGAACCAGCTTGCCGCTGCCGTTGCCGCCGTTGAAATTGTCATAGTTGGCTCCGAGCTTTTTGCCGTCGAAATCGATTTCCGCCAGGTCGTAGCCGTCATTATTGTAATAGCAGACGTACATCTTGCCGCTCTTGTCGGAGCCGATGGACCTGATCCATCCATTGCCTCCCGCATCCAGAGATACCTTGCCCTGGGAGTTCCCCTCCCCGTCAAAGAGCAGTACATTGGTGTCAGCCGACACATATATCCGCCCCTGGCCGTCCAGCGCCACCATTTCCGGATAACTGTCTGCCATCAAATCCGTCACGTCCTTGCAGAACACCTGTTTACCGTCCGCGCCGAACTTGCACAGATAGGTGGTGGATTCCGTATGGTCTTCATTATAGGCATTCACTATGCCGTACATGCTGCCGTCCTCAGTGAACGAGCCTCGGTTCAGATTCCAGTTCTCTTCCTCTCCCGACCAGCTCAGGGGAACAGATGTCATGTTCCTGTCCGTAAGCGAATATCTACAGATGGAGTTATAGCCGGTCCCTGCCGCCTCGTCATAGATATAGGCAGTAGAATAAAGCGCGTCCCCCACCAGCTGCATATCATAATAAGAAACATTCTCTTCGTCCACTGTAATGAACTCCGGCACCCAAATCCATTCCTTTGCCTGCGCGCCGTCTCCGGAAGAATTCCCGCAGGCCGCCAGCGACAGCGACAAGACCGCCGCCGAAGCCAGGGCGCAGACTTTCCGGAATATCCCATGTCTTTTTCCGTTCTTCATAAACTATATCCCTTCTTTCCATAATTCCGCTTTGACAGTCCTCCAACTTTATCAGATGGAATGCCGTATATATAATATGAAAATAAAATACTCAATATGTAGGCTCTGCCAAGCTACATATTGAGTATAACACACTATACGGAAAATGCACCTTAAGATTTTATGAATTACAGAAAAAGATATGTTAATATTGCAATCATTTTGTAACATTCCGGCCCACGGCCCTATCCTGTCATTTGATACGGATATAGAGCCTGCCCAGCTCGCGCCTGCGCTTCCTGGCCCGGATCAGGCTGGCGGCATGGTTGTAGAACCAGAAGGACTGTACCAGCACACTGTTCATCTTGCCGATTTTTTCCTTCGTGGTGCCAGTGTAGTACTGTCCTCCGCAGACACAGGCGGCCTTGCCTTTCTCCTTCACCAGCCTGATCAGGTCGGACTCGCAGGTAATCGGCTCCGCAAACTCCGTGTACCCCAGCCCAACGCACTCCTCCTTGTGGGCGTCGCTGCCGCCGAAGACCGGCTTTTCATACCGGGCGGCGATTTCCATCGCCGTGGCGTTGCTCTCCAGGCTCTCGCAGGCATTGAACCCCTCCAGAAAGTCGAATCTGTCCATCACCGCCAGCTGGTTGCGGTGCTTCCTGGTATTGGTGATGCTCAGGTACTTTTCCCCGCAGGGGTGGGCGGGGCCCAGGATGCCGCCGTTCTTATGGACGATGTCTATCAGGAACTGGACCGGCAGCCCCCGCAGCTCCAGTATCTTCAGCTTCACGCCCTCGGGCATAATCACCAGGATATGTCCCGCGTCGATGGTGTCGTACTCCACGCCTTTCAGGACCAGAAAGTCCTCGTCCCGGGCCTCCCCGCGCTGTTTCTTCCAGCACCGGTAGCCATTGTAGGAATCATGGTCGCTAATCAGCATCCCGGCGAAGCCCTTCTCCTTCAGAATGGAGATGAACTCCGCCACGGGCACCTTGCCGTCCAGGGATCCTTCCTTTGTGTGACAATGCATATCATATTTCATTTCCAATGCTCCTCATTTTCGATTTGTTTCCCAGATTCTGAATCAGTCCACGCTTTTAAGCGATTCCGTCATGCTGATTGCCTCCAGCTTCCCCCTCATGGCCAGATTCACCAGCCAGGCGAAGAGAAGGGTCAGCAGGCCGCTGTAGATGAAACTCACCGGCTTCACATAAATGTCAAAGGCAATCATGTCCACCCGAATCTCGTTCATGACCAGCCGGTGCAGCAGACGCCCCAGCCCAAGCCCCACCGCCATCCCCAGCAGGGTCAGCAGGATATTCTCCCGGAACACATAGGCCGCCGTCTCCCTCTTGTAGAAGCCCAGCACCTTGATCGTGGCGATTTCCCGAACCCGTTCCGTGATGTTGATGTTGGTCAGATTGTATAGGACGATGAACGCCAGGCCTGCCGCGCACAGGATGACCACCACCACGATGATGTCCAGGCTCGACAGCATGTTGCCCAACCGCTCCATGGTATCCGCGTTCACTGTCACGTTCGATACCTGTTTCATCTTCATCAGCTCCGCCGAAAGCTCATGGGCGGACAGCCGCTCCGCTATGACGGCATCACTGCCATCTTCCTCCGCCAGATTCACATAGACCGTCTTCCGCTCCGGCTCTCCGCCTGTCAGCTCCCGCCAGGTATCTTCTGATATATGCACATAATCATAGATATAATTTTCATAAATCGCCGACACGGTCACCTGATAGGTGTTCCGTTCACTGTCCCGTAAAGTTATCGTCCCGCCGACCTGGAGGGCATAATCCTCCGCCAGCTTATGGGAGATGACCGCCTCCCCCAGGGCAGGATAAGCAATCCCCTCCCCTCTCTCCGTGTGGAAATCCATAAAAGCCGGCATCTCCTGCGCCGTCCCCGCCACCAGATAGACGGATCTGACTCCCAGGTCCGTCACCAGATCCATATTCTTTTCCATGACGCAGATGTATTCCTCGATTCCAAATGCCCCCATTTCATCCAGGGATTCCCGCAGCCTGTCGTCCGCGCCCTCCTTCAGGGTAACGCCGATGTCATAGGTCTGTATCTCCCCGAACTGCCTGGCAGCGATGTCCGAGATGGAATCCTTGATGCCGAACCCGGTCACCAGCAGCGCGGTGCACCCGCTGATGCCCACCACCATCATGAACAGACGCTTCTTGTACCGGAAAATATTCCGGAAGGACACTTTTTTCAGAAATCCCAGCCGTTTCCAGATAAAGGGCACGTACTCCAGGAGCACCCTCTTCCCGGCTTTCGGGGCCTTGGGCCGCATCAGCGCCGCCGCCACCTGGGCCAGCTCCATGCGGCAGGAAAGCCAGGTGGTGCCGATGGAGCAGAGCAAAGATCCCGCCAGGGATATGGCCGCCAGCTTCCAGTTGAACACATAATAGATAGGATCCGCATCGTACATGATGCCATAGCAGAACCATATGACCTTCGGGAATGCCCATGTCCCCAAAAAGAAGCCGGACACACAGCCGGTCAGCGCAGCCAGGCCGGAATACATCAAATATTTGGACATGATAGTGCCCTCACCGTAGCCCAAGGCTTTCAGCACGCCGATCTGGGTCCGCTGCTCCTCCACCATCCGGTTCATGGTGGTGATGCACACCAGCGCCGCCACCAGGAAGAAGAACACGGGGAAGATGTTGGCAATGCCCTCCACGATGGTGGAATCGTTCTCAAAGCAGACATAGCCGATATTGGTGTCCCGATCCAGCACATAGGTATCCGGCTCGGTCAGCTCCGCAAGCTCCTCCTCGGCGTCCTCGATCTGTCTCCGGGCGTCCGCTATCTGCTCCTCAAACTCCTGTCTGGCCTCCTCGTAGGCGTTCACGCCGTCCTCATATTCCTGCCTGCCCTCCGCAAGCTCCGCCTCTTTATCAGCGATGGTCTGCCTGCCCGCCGCAAGTTCCTGGCTGGCGGATGCGATTTCGCTCTCTCCCTCCGTGAGCGCCCGCCTGCCTTCTTCCAGGGCCAGCCTGCCGCTGCTTATCTCCAGTTTGGCGCTGGATAGGGCCAGCTGCCCGTCCGTCAGCTGCTGCCTGGCGGCGGTGACGGCCTGCCATCCGCTGTTGAGCTGCTGCTCGCTGGCTTCGATCTGCTGCCTGGCAGCGGCAAGCTCCTGCTCCTGGGCGCGCAGTTCCTCCTCGGCGCTGTCCAGGCGCTGCAGGGCCTCCTTCACCCTGTTTATGGCAGCCTCATTAAGCTCCCCTTCCCCCTGGGAAAGGTCCTCCAGCTGGGCATTCAGCAGCCTTCTGCTCTCGTCGATGGCCCGTCTGCCCACTGCCGCCACCGCCTCCCCGCTCTTCAGCTGGGCCTTGCCCTCCGCAAGTTCCCGCTCTCCGCCGATGAGCGCCAGCTCATTTTTTTCTATGGCGGCCCGGGCTTCTATCAGCTGGGCCTCCTGTCCGGCGATGGTCACCTCTCCCTGGGCAAGCTCGGTCTCCTTTTGGGCAATCTCCGCCCAGCCTTCCTGAATCTCCTTCTGCTTCTCCCGGATGGTGCGCTCCCCCTCCGCCAGCTCTTCCCTGGCATCCGCAAGGGCCTGTTCCCCGTCCGCCAGCTGCTTGGCCGCGTCCTCCAGTTCCCCGGCGGCGTCCGCCAGTTCCTCCTCCCCCTCCGCCTGCTTTTCCTCCAGCTGGGCCCGGGCGTCGGCAATCTCCTCCCGGGCCGCCTCCAGGATGCCGGTGTAGCGGGCCAGGGCCGCCTCCTGGGTCAGGTTTTCCCAGATTTCGCTCTTTTCCGAGATGAATCCGTCATATTCCTCACTGTACAAGCCGCAGTCCTGCTCAAACCGCACATAGACTTCGGTAAAATAATCCGTGTCAAAGCCGGAGGCATGCAGATAGATGAAGCCGTTAAGCCTCCCGGTGCCCAGGGAAGTATTGCCCCGCTCATACTGCAGATACAGAGGGGACTGCACCAGTCCCACCACAGTGTATTCCCTGTGGGCAAAATGTTCCAGGTCCTCCTCCTTATTGTCCTCCGACAGATATATCTTGCTGCCGATGGCCGACTTCCCGAAGTTGGCGCTGTCCGCCACGCACTCGCCGCTCTGCTCCGGCATCCGGCCGGATACCAGCTTCAGAGTGTTCAGGCTGTCCGTCACACTGTAAGCCTTTATCACCCCCTGGCTCCCGTCCTCCAGGCGGTACAGCACATCGAAGGAGACGGACCCCTCCGCCGCCTCCACGTCCCGGGCGGCGGCAAAGGTGTCCACGTTCTCCTGGTCGAAGCCCAGCGTGGAAATCAGGCGGAAGTCATAGAACCCATGCCTGTCCAGGTAATCCGTGACCGAAGCCACCATAGCCTCCTTCGCCACTTTCAGGCCTGCGAAAAAGCCCACCCCCAGCGCGATAATGGCAAAAATCGCCAGAAAGCGCCCGAAGCTTGATTTGATTTCCCTGAATGTGGTCTTCCTGATTCCTTTCATCCACTCACCACTCTATATCCGCTATATCGACAATATCTTTATTCTTTACCATACTTACCACCGTCCCGCTCTTCACGGTGATGACCCGGTCCGCCATGGCGGTCAGAGCCTGGTTGTGGGTGATGACGATGACGGTCTTGCCCACTTCCCTGCAGGTATTCTGCAGAAGCTTCAGCACGGCTTTGCCCGTATTGTAGTCCAGTGCGCCGGTGGGCTCGTCGCACAGGAGCACTTTGGGATTCTTGGCCAGGGCCCTGGCGATGGCCACACGCTGCTGCTCCCCGCCGGACAGCTGGGCCGGGAAATTGCCCGCCCGCTCCGCCAGCCCCACCTGCTCCAGCACTGTGGCCGCGTTCAGGGGGTTCCGGCAGATCTGCGCCGCCAGCTCCACATTCTCCAGGGCCGTCAGGTTCTGGACCAGATTGTAGAACTGGAACACGAAGCCCACGTCGTAGCGCCGGTAGGAGGTCAGCTGCTTCTTATTGAACGAGGACACTTTCCGACCGTCCAGGTACACTTCCCCCTCTGTCAGCGTGTCCATCCCGCCCAGGATGTTCAATATCGTCGTCTTCCCCGCGCCGGATGCGCCCACGATGACGCAGAACTCCCCTTTCTCAATCTCGAAGTTCACATCGTGCAGGGCGGTGATCTCCACCTCGCCCGTCTTATATATCTTCCCCACATCCTGAAAGCTTACGAAAGCGCCCATGGCCGTCCACCTCAATCTCAAAAGAGAGTCGCATATGAGCTCCGTCCGAACTCATACCAAATAATTATAGCACAAAAACTTTCCTTCTACCACTTTTTTTGATATAATATATAGAAAATCAAATCGGATCAGGAAAAGGATACCAAAAAACAATGTTATACATTCATTTTTTCGCATTATCAGGAATATTCGCCATCGGAGCCAGCCTTCGGGAATCCGGCAGAAAAAAAGCGGCATTCTCTGGCTGCTGGTTCGCGGCCCTGTTCTGCGGGGCGTTTATGCTGCGGCTGGGGGCGGCCGCCCTGTCAAAAGGCTTCCACACCGACACAGCCTGTTTCGCCTCCTGGGCCGAGCGGATCTGCCAGACCGGGCCCGGCGGCTTCTACTCCCCTGAGGTCTTCACGGACTATCCGCCCGGCTATATCTACGTGCTGTGGCTTGTCGGCGGCCTGCGCAGGCTCCTGGGGCTGGGCTACTATTCCGCCGCCCATCTGCTCCTGCTGAAGCTCCCCGCGATCCTGGGGGATATGGCCTGCGGCCTGCTGCTCTGCCGGGAAGCCTCCGCGAAGGTCTCTCCCCGGCAGGCTTTCTTCCTGTGCGCCGCCTATCTGTTCAATCCTGCCGTCATCCTCAACTCCTCCGTCTGGGGGCAGGTGGATTCCCTGTTCACCCTGGCGGCGGCGGTCATGTGCCTGTGCCTGATCCGCGGAAAGATATATCCCGGCTTGCTGGCCTTCGGGGCCGGTCTCCTGATCAAGCCCCAGATGCTGCTGTTCGGGCCGGTGCTCCTGGCAGGCATGATTGACTGGGTCTTCCCGAAGGGCTCCGATGGGTCCCTGCGGGAAGGCGGCGTGCTGACCAGGCTCTTTTGCTGTATCGGCCAGGGCCTGTCCGTGATCCTGGGGTGCCTTCTCCTCTGCCTTCCCTTCGGACTGGAGAAGGTCCTGACACAGATCCTGAGCACCCTTGGCTCCTATCCCTATGCGGCGGTGAACGCCTGCAATGTCTGGGGGCTTCTGGGCCTGAACTGGATCAGCCAGGACAACCGGTTCCTGGGCATTCCCTATCAGGTGTTCGGGTGGACGGCCATCGTGGTCTTCGTGGCCCTGACGCTGTACCTCAGCCTGCGGAACCGGGACCGGCAGGAAAAGTATCCTTTCCTCGCCGCCTTTCTGGTCGTCAGTGTCTTCCTGTTCTCGGTCCGCATGCATGAGCGCTATCTGTATCCGGGGCTGGCGCTGCTTCTGCTGGCCTATCTGTACCTGCCCTCCAGACTCCTGGCCTGGTGCTACGGCGGTTTCTCCGTAATGCATTTTTATAATACGGCGAATGTGCTGTTCTTTTATGACCCCTCGAACTATGACCGGAAGGCTCCGGCCATCCTGCTGGTGTCCGCGGGAATGCTTCTGTGCGGGGGGATATTGTACTATACCGCCTACCGTCTCTACGGCGGGGGCAGTTCGGGGGCGCTGCCCGCCCCCGGTCAGGACGCAGACGGGCTGTTCCCCAGCGCGGACTTCCTTCCCCGCAGCTCCCACAGGGCCTTGCCGCTGACGGGAAAGGATGTGCTCTGCATGCTGGCCGTCACGGCGATCTACAGCTGCTTCGCGCTGTACGACCTGGGAGAGCACACGGCCCCTGTCACCGCCTTTCCCATGGACCAGGGCCAGTCCGTGGAGCTTCGCTTCCCGGAAGCCCCCGCTTCTCTCAGTTACTACATGGCCCCCTGGCACAACCGGACTTTCCTGTTGGAGGGAAGGGCCGCTGACGGGACGGCATGGTCCCCTGCCGAAGAGGTGTCCTTCCAGAAAGTCTTCACCTGGCAGGAGCTGCCCCTGGACGGCCTGTCCACCCAAATCCGACTCACCTTGCAGAATGACCAGGCCTCTCTGCTGGAACTGGTGTTCCTGGACCGGGAGGGCAGCCCTGTGGCCCCCCTGAACGCGGCGGACTACCCGGCCCTGTTCGATGAGCCTGACGGTTACCACGGGCCCTACTCCTTCCGCAACAGCATGTATTTCGATGAAATCTATCACGGGCGCACGGCCTACGAATTCCTGAACGGCCTTACTTCCTATGAGAACACCCATCCTCCCTTAGGGAAGATCTTCATCGCGCTGGGGGTGTGGCTGTTCGGCATGAACCCTTTCGGTTGGCGCATTGCGGGGACTTTTTTCGGCATCCTCATGGTGCCTGCGCTGTATCTGTTCGCCCGGCGGATATCCGAAAGCACTGTGCTTTCCACTCTGGCCTGCGTGCTGTTCGCCTTTGACTTCATGCACTTTACACAGACCAGGATTGCCACCATAGATGTATTTATTACCTTTTTTGTGATTTTCATGTATTATTTCATGTATCGGTACAGCTGCCTGAGCTTCTATGACACTTCCCTGGCAAGGACGTGGCTCCCGCTGGGCGCCTGCGGCGTCTGCATGGGGTTCGGCATCGCCTCCAAGTGGACCGGCGTCTACGCGGGGGGCGGCCTAGCGCTGATTTTCTTCTGGACGCTGTACCGGAGATACCGGGAATACCTCATCGCCAGAAAGGACCCTGAGGGCATGAGCGGCGGCATCTCCCATGCCCACATCCTCCAAAGCTTCCGGCCCTGCGCAGGGAAGACCATACTGTTCTGCCTGGTGTTCTTCGTGGCCCTGCCCGTTTTGATCTATCTGCTGTCCTACCTTCCTTTCCGGGATTACGCGGATCGGGGACTCCTGGCCAGAACGCTGCACAATCAGCAGACCATGTTCGGCTACCACAGCAATCTGGAGTCCACCCACGCCTTCTCGTCGGCATGGTATGAATGGCCTGTGATCAAGCGACCCATTTGGTATTACTCCCGCGTAGTCACGCCCCTGGAGGCCGGCGGGCTCAGGGAGGGCATCAGCGCTTTCGGCAACCCTGCGGTATGGTGGCCCGGCATTCCGGCCTTCCTGTACATGGTCTTCTTATGGGCAGCCAGAAAGGACCGGACTGCCGCTTTCCTGGCCACAGGATATCTGGCCCAGTACCTGCCCTGGTTCTTCGTGACCAGGACCACTTTCATCTACCACTACTTCCCCAGCGTCCCTTTCGTGGTCCTGATGATCATGTACAGCTTCGCCCAGTGGAAGAAAAAGGCCGCCAGACCCGCTTTCCTGGCCGCCGTGTTGTTGTATGGCCTGCTTGCCGTCCTTCTCTTCCTGCTGTTCTATCCTGTGCTCTCAGGGCAGCCTGTGGAAGCCGACTTTGTGGCCCGCTTCCTGCGCTGGTTCCCGACCTGGGTGCTGACAGCCCGCTGACGTCCCCCAAAGCCGCGGCCCCATTTCCGGGCTTTCCCCGGCGGGGGCGGCAGGCCTGGAGCCAGGCGGCATCATTGGCCGGACAGCACCAGGTCCAGGATATGCGCCAGCGGATCGCAGGCGTTCATGGCCTCCTCCACCGTGTTGTTCTGGGCTCCCAGCTCTATCAGGAGGGTCCTGGGGCGCAGATGCATGTTGTAGCGATATCCCTTCAGGTAGATTTTCCGGGTCAGGCCGGGATAATATTCCATGGCCTTCCTCTGCATCTGGAAGGAGAAGGCCAGATTACCGTCCAGGTTCTCATTGTACAGATAGGCGATGTTGCCCGTCTTCTTGGTCCGGGAAAGGCCGTTGAAGAACATGAACCTGGCAGTGGGCCTGCCGTCCAGATCCATGGCCAGATGGACGTTCTCGGGCATCTCGTCCCTATGTAAGTCAATCACCACCTGTATGGAAGGGTACTCCCGCAAAATCGTCTCGATGTCCGTCAAAGCCTCGGCGTAGGAGTCGTTCCGGGAGTTTATATCGTACTGCCCCAGATGGTGGAGCACCTGATAGCCGTACTCTTCCGTGAGGATCGCGGTCAGCCGATCTCCCACGCCCATAATCGTGGTGGACGCGTCCCCGGGCACGGAATCCAGGAAAGCCTCCTGGGAATGGGTATGGTAGATGAGAATCTGCGGCCCGGTGTCCTCTTTGGATACCGTCATGTCTTCGCTCAGGAATTTCCGGATGTCCAGCTGGTCACTGCCTGCCATGGTATTGGCATCTATCGTATAAATCTGCTGCACCAGGGTGGCGTAGTTTTCCAGAGAGGTCAGATCCAGCTGCAGCTGTCTCCCGTGGGGGACAAAGGAGGATGGCTCCCGGGCACTGAGCGCAGCCTCGTTCTCCGCCCTCAGCAGCTCTGAGAGAGACTCATTGTCCGGGGACTGTTCCTGGGCTTCCGGCGCGGGATCCTCCGGCGTAACTTCCGGCGCTTCCTCCGGCTGCGGCTCCCTTTCCGGCGCTTCTTCATAAGCCCCCTCCTCAGCCTCCGCCAGCAGAATCGTCCTGAAGTCCTCCGCGCCCTCTTCCTCCCCGCCGTCCATATGCTTCGTCAGAAATCCGTAAAAGGGAACCAGACATTCCATTTCCTCTTGCAGCAGCCAGTCGCGCCTGTAGCCTCCATCGCTGAGGAATGCCACGCTTGGCATGTACTGGTTGTACAATATCGTCTCTGTCTCCTCCGCCAAGCTCCGCAGCATGGCTTCGCCGATGGTCTCCTGATTGTCCACCGCGTCCACCACAGCGCCGCAGCTTTGCACGGCTGCCTGTATCCCCAGAATCAGGACGGCCAGCAGAAAGAGCTTTCCTGTCCGTTTTATGGCAAAAGTTTTCCTGGAATGCTTTTCTTCCATGTCTACGGCAACGCACTTCCTTTCCGGCCATAAAATATTCTTTTAAATATATGCCCGTCTCCTTTGTTCCATGATAAAGACTGTGGCGGACTACTGACCTGCGAAAGTCTCCCCGATGGCGATATTGATTCCCTCGGAGACGGTGAAGCTGACCCTCTTGATGACGGCGTCGATATCCTTGCCCGTCATGTACATATTGTTCAGCTCCGCGAAATGCAGCCGCTGCTTCTCCCTGCATTGGGCCCCTTCGAGATTCCCGTCCTCCAGCAGCTTCTCCAGGGCGTCCCCCACTATGGTGGCCGCGTCCACCACGGTGGGTATGCCGATGGCGATCACCGGAACGCCCAGGCTCTCCTGGGTCAGGGCGTTCCGGTGGTTCCCCACGCCGGAGCCGGGCTGGATGCCTGTGTTGGTGATCTGGATGGTCCGGTTCAGCCGTTTGGTACTGCGGGCTGCCAGCGCGTCTATGACAATCAGCGCGTCAGGCGCGGTCTCGGCCACCACGCCTTTGACAATCTCCGCCGTCTCCATGCCTGTCTTGGCCATGACCCCCGGCTCCAGGGCGCTGATCTGGTTCATTTTATCGCAGTTGTAGGCGGCCTTGCCGTATTCCTTCATGATATGCCTGGTGATGAAGAGATTGTCCACCACCTGGGGCCCCAGCGCGTCTGCGGTCACCTCCCGATTGCCCAGCCCAACCACCAGAACGGACTGCTCCCTGTCCGCGCCGGGCAGAAGCTCCAGGATTTCTTCCGCCAGGCGGCAGGAAATCTCCCTGTGATAGTCTTCGTCCGGCTCCACCATGGCGGGAGCCTCCATGGTCACATAGATGCCCATGGGCTTTCCCATGGCCTTGGCGGCGTTCCTGGTGTCTATCATCACTTTCGTCACCCGGATGTCCTCTTCCTCGTGATAGTATTCCTCCACTCTGACGCCCCGCAGCTCACTGTCCGCCTGGCTGATGCTCTCCCGGGCTTCCAGCGCCAAATCTGTCCTCATCTGAAAATTGTCCATCGTTTCCTCCATTCCCGTTTCGACTGTTACGATTCTTTTTTATTTTGGTCAATTTTTCTCGGATTATGTCTTGACAAATTTTCTATTATTTACTAAACTATCTTTATGTGTTTACGATAGTCCTCCGTGTCTGGCTAAAGTGAAACGATAATTTAATATTGTATACAATTGGAGGTGTACGACTTGGCTAACATTAAATCTGCAAAGAAGAGAATCCTGGTGAACCGCACAAAGGCGGAGAGGAACAAAGCCATCAAATCGGGCGTCAAGACCGCTATCAAGAAGGTCTATGCCGCTATCGAGTCCGGCGACAAGGCTGCTGCGGCTGCAGAGCTGTCCGCTGCCACAAAGGTCATCGAGATGGCTGGAAGCAAGGGCGTTTTCCACAAGAACAACGTTGCCCACAAGGTTTCCCGCATTAGCAAAGCTGTAAATGAAATGGCTTGAGTTGACAGAGGGAACATATAGTTGAACAAGCACATGAAAGCACCCTGCCTTAAGGCGGGTGCTTTTTTTGTGTCTTTTCGCGGCAAAAGACTGCCGCATCCGTCTGAATCAGCCCGGATGCGGCAGCTGCATCTGTCGTCTCTCGTTTTCGGTGCGGCGGGCGGGTTCCCGGCGCTGTCTCAGGCCGGCGCTTTCCGGTCCCGGATGCGCTCTGTCAGGTAGCGGGCTGTCTTCGCCATCAGGACGCTGGCCTCCGGCATCAGGGCAGGCGGCATCTTCTCCAGGAAGCTGTCCGCCTCCAGGGTGAAATCGCCATCATAGTCAATCTCTGCCAGGGCGCAGGTGACGGCTTCCCAGTCCAGGCTCTCCATGAAGGGCATGGTATGGCAGTCCCGGACATAATTCACATCGTGGACATGCAGGGCCTGCAGGCGCTTTTTGCCCATGGCGCGGATGAAGTCCTGGGGCTCGATGCCCACCAGCGCGCAGTGCCCCAGGTCCAGGCAGCCTACGATCCAGGGGCTGTCCACCTGGTCCAGCAGCCCGCAGAACTCTTCCGGCTGGGAACAGAAGCTGTCCACGATGTATTTGCGTTTGTTGTCGTACTGCCACATGTTCTCCGCGCAGACGCGTATGCCGTATTCCTCGCAGCAGGGAATCAGGCTGCGGTAGAATTCCAGGTTCATCTGCCACAGTTCCTCTCTGTTGCGGGCATATTCCAGATGCTGCAGCGGATGGACCACGATATTGCGCACGCCCATCAGGGCTGCTGCCTCCATGGAGCGCAGGATCCATTTCCTGATCTCCGTATCATAGGGCTCCTTCCCCAGGGAGGAGGGGAAAGGGGCGTGGGCCTGGGCAAAGCCGATGCCGCACTCTGCGCCGATTTCTTTCATCTCCAGGGCGTGCTCCCGCCAGCCGTCGCTGCACCAGATGCCGTCGCCCGATGCCATCATAAAAAATGACCAGTCTACGGCATCGAATCCGGCCTTTGCCAGGATGCGGACACATTCTCCGTCTCCATGATACTTTGCTATGATATCTGTCGTCGTAACAATCCTCATATCTTTTCTCCTATTCCAGTTCCGCTGTTGTTTTATGATTTTGCGCTCGTCGGCGCGGGTACCGGGCGGACTGCGATGATTCCGGTCAGTGACGGTGGCTTCCGCCGCCGTGGCTGGCCCCGCTGCTGCTGCGGTGGTGCCCGCCTCCTCCGCTGCTGCCGCCTCCCGAACCTCCCTTGGCGGTCTGGGTCTCGATGCGCCGGCTTGTGACGTTTTTCCGTATCAAAACATCCTCCTGACCGTTTAGTTCAGGTTTCCCGCCCGTCACGTACGCGTTCACTGCCACCGTGTTCCGGGCCTTCTTCTGGGAGGCGCCGTTGACCGCGTAGAAAACCGCCACCAGGATGGGCAGAACGATCACCAGCCCCCAGGAAAAGGGCAGGCTCAGGGAATGCCCCATCAGGCGCTCCACCTCTTTCACATAGGCCATGTAGGCTCTGTAGGGGTCGGAGGCATAATAATCGTCCACCGCGTAGAGCACCTGGTCGATGTCGCTGACGCTGAACCGCGCCTCCACGCTGCCGCTGGTGGAGAGGTGCTCCCCGTTCTGGCCCTGGTACCAGTTGTGCAGAAGGAGGACGCCGTCCCCCTCGAAGCCCTTGTTGTAGCCGAACCGGTTCTGGTCCCAGAAGTTGTCCGCGATGGTCTGCATATTCCGCTCCCAGTCCCTGGAGTCGAGCCCCTGTTCCAGGGCCTCCTCGCCCTCCACGGACTTGCTGAAGGTCACCAGCACGATATCGATATGCAGCTTCTTCTCCGCCCTGTCTATGTACTCCCGCAGATTCTCTTCTTCCTGGTCCGTGAGCACATCCGCATAGTCGTATACCCGCTCCACCGGCGCGTCCGTGTTGGCCCTGGGCGCATTGTTCCGGGCCCGCTGCACGAATATCATCACGATGCAGGCCGCCGCCAGAACCGCTATCCCCAGAAACCAAAAGCGGAAATAATGCAGATACTGCTTTCTCGCCTCTTTCTTGAAATCATCTTCCATCTTCTTCCTCCGCCATGATCCCCATGGCACTTTCTTGTCTTATCTCATGCCTTCCGCCCCGGGGCGCTTCTCTGATTCCTCAGTCCTCGCGTATTGTCCAGGCCCCAGGGCCGCGCCTTCCGCCCGACACGCACTCACCCATCTCCTCCGACAGGTCACAGCAGGCCCAGCAGAACCTGCAGAAGCGCCAGCGCAACCGTTGCGCACCCCCACAGCGTGCCGGTATAGGCCCAGAACTTGGCCGTGGAAAAGGGAGCCGTGCCCACGATTTTCCCGGTCTGGCCGTTCACGTAGAAAGGATAGTCCTGTTCCCGATACCGATATATGTACTTCCATACCGGAAGCAGGCCATAGGCGGCCCTGGCGTTCTTCACCGAGATGTCCTCCCGGGCCGGGCGCACGGAGCTGTATCCGGCATAGCTCTCTCTGAGGAGCTTGCCCGCGTCCTCCCGCATCAGCGCCCTGGCCCTTTCTTCCACCGCCGCGGATTCCATGTTGTACTTCTCCCCGTAGAATCCGGACATGTACTCCGGCTGGAAATCCGTCAGCTGCCCGTATTGGAAAGGCGCTATCAGCTCCATCACGTCATCCGGCATCTGCTCCGACGCGTCCACCGGAATCTTCTCAAAGTCGATGTCCATTCTGCGATAGACGGAATAGACGCTGGTCTCGGTGTACTCCTTGTCCCCGCTGCGCCAGACCCTGATTTTGGTCCCCTCTCCCCGGAACTGGCAGTCAACACTGTAGTCATAGAACCAGTAGGGCACATAGATGCCCTGCATGCTGTTCAGCCGCGCCTCGGACAGGAAGTCCGTAGGGGCAAAACGGCACCGTTTGAAATTCTCCCGCAGAAACTGCTTGCAGCTCTCCTTCCCCAGCTGGAAGGGAATCATCATCCGGGGCGCATACTGCCCCTCCACCCTTTCATTGAAAATCAGATAGCTGTCGCAATAGGGGCACTGGGTAGCGGAAGTGTGCTCCTGCACCGCCACCTCACCCCCGCAGTTGGGGCAAAGGGTCAGCGAGCCGGTCTGTCCCTCCGCCCGCTGGCTGCTCCCCTCGCTCTCGCAGAAAGGGCAGAACATGCCGTGCCTCTCCGGGCTGTATACCACATTGCCGCCGCAATTCTTACATTTGAAAAACATATCCTCTTCCTCTCTCCTGTAAGGAATGGCCTGCACCCCCTACACAATGGCGGGCCGAAAGCAAGTCCCTTCCGCCCGCCGTCCGTCAGATTCCCTTACACGGACAAATCCTGTCACCTTCCGCAGAAATCGCACAGGACCACTACTTTCCGCGGCGTGGTCTGGGCCGGAATGCTTCTGGTAGAATTATCGTAGATGACCACCAGATTATGGCCTGCGGGATTTCCCTGAAAATACTGGTTATTGGCGGTCCGCACGTCCACCCTTCCGTCCAGGTTCAGCTGCAGCGTCTGGTTTTCGTTCACCAGTTCCCCGTCATACCAGTCCACATCCACCATCCGGCCGTTCTTCTCCTGGGCCGCCGCCACGGCATTGTACTGGGGCGGATAGATCAAAGGCATGGGTGCGTTCCTGTCATACCAGAAGGTGCACCGCATCCCCACGGACAATGTCTCGAACTCCACCACATAAGTGGCAGGCGTCAGCAGAAAGTTCACGGTGTTCCCGTCCATATCCTCCACCATGGCGAATATGGTACAGCCGTCGGAACGCCTCCCTCCTGCCCTGGCCGGCGTCAGCTCCACGATGGTGCCTGTCACAAAACCGAAACGGCTCCTCTGAAAAGGTTTTCTTTCCCCAAAAGACAAATCCATAGCATCTCCCATATATGCAATCGTCAGTCCTGTTATGATATGCCTATCCCCGACAAAAAGTGCCAGTCTCACCGGGCCTCACCCGGATACGATGACGCCGCCGCCCAGCACATATTCCCCGTCGTAGAAGCAGATGGACTGCCCCGGCGTGGCGGCCCTGACCGGCTGTCCGAAGGTGGCCAGCACACGCCCGTCCGGCTGTTTTTCGACGATGCACCGTTCTCCCCTGTGGTTGTAGCGAATCTTCGCCACCGCTTCCCGGGGCTTAGTCAGATCCTCCACCGCCATGAAGCTCACCTGATGGCAGAGCACTTCCCGGGTGAAGATATCCTCGTTTCTGCCAACGACCACCTCGTCCGTCTCCGGCCGGATCCCGGTCACGTAGACCCGTTCCCCCATGGGCAGCTCCAGCCCTCTGCGCTGTCCGATCGTGTAATGGGTGATGCCCCTGTGGCGTCCCAGGACTTTTCCGTCCGCGTCCACGAAATTGCCCGGGCCAGGCACGCGCTCCCCCGCAGCCCTGTCAATGAAGCCGGCATAGTCATCATCCGGCACGAAACAGATTTCCTGGCTGTCCGGCTTGTGGGCCACCGGAAGGCCGGCCTGCTCCGCCATGCGGCGTATCTGGTCCTTCCCGTATTCCCCCACCGGCATCAGCGTGCGGGCCAGCTGCTCCTGGGTCAGGTTATAGAGGGCATATGTCTGGTCCTTCTCCCCCGCCGCGCAGCGCCGAAGGGCAAGGCGGCCGTTGGGCAGCCGCTCCACCCTGGCATAATGGCCGGTGGCGATGTAGTCCGCCCCCAGGGCAAGGCTCCTGCGAAGAAGCGCCTCCCACTTTACGTAGCGGTTACAGGCGATGCAGGGATTGGGCGTCCGGCCATGGAGGTATTCCTCCACGAAATAGTCAATCACGTGGGTCTGGAATTCCTCCCTGAAATTCATCACATAATGGGGAATCCCCAGCACCTGGGCCACCCGCCTGGCGTCCTCCACAGCCGTCAGGCCGCAGCATCCGCCCTCGGCGTCCGCGCCCTCCGGCCATATCTGCATGGTGACGCCTATGACCTCATAGCCCTGTTCTTTCAACAGATAGGCGGCCGCAGAGGAGTCCACCCCTCCCGACATGCCTACCACTACCTTCTCCTTCATGCCCACCAATCCTCCCCGGGCCCTCCGACGGGCCTGTCATTCCCGTTTCTTTGTCTATTATAAGATATCGGCAGGGAAAAGACAACCGCCAACCCTGAAAAACCACATTCCCAGGCTTCACAGCACATCGTGGAATTCTATATGTTTTACCGCCAGCAGGAACTCGTTCCAGGGCTGGATTTTCAGGTTCTGGCTGACCATCTCCCGGGCCTCATTCCTTTTGCCTGTCCGGAGGAGCAGCAGAATCCTGGCCCCCTCCAGCTCCTTGCACAGGGGGTTCGTGCAGGAATGGCAGATTTCACATCTGTCCTCCCGGTCCAGCAGTTCCTGCAAAGCCTCCGGCGTCGCCGTGTAGTAAGAGGCCAAAAACTCCACCAGAAGATGTCCTTTTTGTTTGTTGTAATACTTGTGCTTCCCGGTTTTCTTCTCGTCCTCCAGCCAGCGCTGCAGTTTCCCGGCGTACAGCCGGCCTTTTCTGTGGTTCCCGCAGAGGATGCAGGCGAAGACGGCATCGCAGATTTTCCCCTCCATGGTGCTTTCCACCAGGCCGTTCCGGAACATTTTGTCAAAATTCCAGATGGCTTCATGCTTATTTCCGTATATCAGCGCCGTCCAGCCCTTGCTGCAGTAGTACGCCGGATAGGACGCCACGTCACTCTTCTTCCCGGAAGCCGGGAACAGCATGCGCCGCAGCGGGGCCACAGCCCCCGCGAAGCCTACGTTTATCTCCCTGGCCCACTGCCTCAGCGTGCGCTCCGCCTTGTCCTTCTCCCCTGTGCTGTTGTACAGTTCCACCAGCTTCTCATATCGGGCCAGGCTGTTCTTGGCGTAATATCGTTCATAGACGGACGCCGCCTCCTCTGTCTGTCCCATCCGCATGGCAAACTCGGCCAGATTGTCGCCGAACCAGTTGCTCCTACAGGCTCCCGCCAGCTGTTCATACTGCCTGTAGGCCTCATAGGCCATCTTCGGATTGCCCAAAAGCCCGTAGAGATTCCCCATGTCCGCATAGATCACCAGGGACATGTCCTTGTCCATGTACAGAATCGCCTTTTTGAGATAGAACAGCGCCCTCTCATAATCCCCCAGATACTTGTACGTTAAGCTCAGACCGTTCAGCGCGTAGGGGTTGGCTGGATTTATGTAGAGGGCTTTCTCGAAATCTTCCCTGGCCTCCTCCAGGCGGTGGGCGGCCCTGTGGAAGATTGCCCGCTCCACCAGCATGAAGTCGTCCGGATAATGGTACAGATACTCCGTCAGAATCGGAAGGCCGCTGTCATAATACCCCACGTCCCCTTCCTCCACATGCTTGAAGTAGGTTTTCCGGAATTCCTTCAGCTTGCCGTTCAGCGCAGCCACGTCCATGACCTGCTCCCGCATCTGGAAGCGGTAGGCGTCCAAGATCACACTCTCCACGCCGTTTTTCTCCGCATCCTCCAACACCTTGTCGAAATCTTCCCTGCGGTTCAGATCCAGATACACTTTGGCCAGATACTCGTAGGATTTGACAAATGTGGGGAAATACCGGATGCACTGGGACGCGTTCCTGACTACGCCGCCGGCGTCCAGCTGCCTCCTGGAATTCTCCAGGGAGGAGGCATAGGCCGCATAGACCTGGAATTCCGCGATCAATCTCTCGGAGATCTCCAGGCTGCGCTCATACTCCTCCATCTCCGTGTAGATCTGCGCCATCTCCAGCAGGATCCCCACGTCCTTGATGTCGCCCGCAAGGATCCCCTCGCCCTCCTGAATGGCAAGCCCGAAGTTCGCGCTGTCCTTGAAGCCAAGGCTGTGGTAGCACTGCATCCTGATCAGATGGGCCTGCCGCAGCCGGTCTTTGTCCTTCCGCTCCTCCTCCCCGTCTGCCTCCTGCTCCATCTTCTTTTTCAGAGAGGCCTCCCAGGCCTGGGCCATGGTGACGGACAGCTCGTACTCTGCCTGTTCTACGTAAAGCTTTGCCATCAGTCCGTTGTATTCCGATTCCTTTTCCGGCGGCAGCTGCTTTTCCAGCCAGAGGGCCAGGCGGATGCCCTGGGAAATCTTCCCGTCCTGCAGATAGCACCAACACAGTTCCAGGGCAGGCTCCCAGCTTTTGTCCTTCCGGTACCTGTCCACCAGCTCCCTCTCAATCTCTTTATTGACCTTCACAAGGAGATCCACGAAAGCCTCATCGCTTCCCGCCGCCAACACCTTCTCGGCGCACTTTTTCGCCTCCCGGCAGCGCCCCTTTTCGTAATACCACTCCGTCAGCCGTACATTCGCCATGTAATGGCTGTCGTTCTGAGCCTTCAGCTCCTGGTATAGCTGGGCCGCACGCTCCCGGTAGCGCCCCTGGGCCCCGTCCTTCTGGCCCCAGAGTATCTCGGCGAAGTTGTAGCTGATCATGGCGTCCTTCGGGTACTTGCGAAGCTCCCCCTCCAAAAGCTCCACCGCTTCCTCCACCTTTCCCTGCCGCACGTAGAGATTGGCCCGGCTCACTTCCACAGCCGGGTGGCGTATGCCGCAGGCGTCCGCGTCCCGCAGACAGCTTTCGGCCTCCTCCAGCCGGTCCTCGTGGAGCGCCTGCCAGCAGCGGTCATAGCACTCCAGGAACAGGTCATAATCCGCCGTCTCCGGGCCCTCGAACTGGCCAAACTCCAGGTCCTCGCCCCGCTCGCACCGGTTGATGATGAAATGCATGAAATTGGCGGGCAGCTTCTCCCGCAGGTACTTCGCGTCCCGGACGATGGACAATTTCCTGTCCAGAAGCCTCCAGACCTCCGTGGGCAGCTTAAAATGCTCTGTCAGGAACCCCAGCAGCTTCAGGCGGCAGTTCTCTTCCTCCTCCAGGGAGAGAAAGATGTCATCGTCAAAAAGCTCCTTCCAGAGCCCTATGTCCTGTCTCGAACGTATATTTCCATAGATTTCAGCGGCCCGCTCCAGCCAGAGGCCGGAGGGCGTAGTGTCCCGGGGCTGCTCCGCCTCCGAATCCTCCTCTTCCTCTTTCGCGTATCTGCAGGCCTCCTCGTAGGCCTTCCGCAGCCGCTTGAACCCCTCGGGATCGTCCTCCGGATTCGTCACAGTCAGCCTGCTCCGGTAGGCATTCTTGATCTCCCGTTCCTCTTTTGTCGCCTCGATTCCCAATACCTGGAAAGCTTCCGTCCGATTCATGTACCTTCCTCCACCTGTCACGCCGAAAAAGAGGCAGAAGAATCCCTTCTGCCCCCCAATCCGCACATTGCCTAGAAATAGAATTTATCCGCAAAATAAGCGTCCAAATCCTTGATAGCCACTCTCTCCTGATCCATGGAATCCCGGAATCTCACGGTCACGCAGCCGTCCGTCTCCGAGTCGAAATCATAGGTGACGCAGAAGGGCGTGCCGATTTCATCCTGGCGGCGGTATCTCTTGCCGATGTTCCCCCTGTCGTCATACTCACAGTTGTACTTCCTGGACAGCTGGGCGTAAATTTTCTCCGCACCCTCCGCAAGCTTCTTGGAGAGGGGCAGCACGCCGATCTTCACAGGCGCCAGGGCGGGATGGAACCGCAGCACCGTGCGCATGTCGCCGCCCTCCAGCTCCTCCTCGTCGTAAGCCGCGCATAGGAAAGCCAGCACCACCCGGTCCGCGCCCAGGGAAGGCTCTATGACGTAAGGTATGTACTTCTCCTTCTTCTCATCGTCAAAGTAAGACATATCCTCCCCGGAAGTATTGGCGTGCTGGGTCAGGTCATAGTCCGTCCTGTCCGCGATGCCCCACAGCTCGCCCCAGCCGAAGGGGAACAGGAATTCGATGTCAGTGGTGCCTTTGCTGTAGAAGCACAGTTCCTCCGGGCTGTGGTCGCGCAGGCGCATCTCGTCCTCCTTGATTCCCAGGGAAAGCAGCCAGTCACGGCAGAAGCCTCTCCAATACTGGAACCACTCCATGTCCGTGCCGGGCTCGCAGAAGAACTCCAGCTCCATCTGCTCGAACTCCCTGGTGCGGAAGGTGAAGTCTCCCGGCGTGATCTCATTGCGGAAGGACTTGCCGATCTGGCCGATGCCGAAGGGAATCTTCTTGCGGGAAGTCCTCTGCACGTTCTTGAAGTTCACGAAGATGCCCTGGGCAGTCTCCGGGCGCAGATAGACTACGCTCTTGGCGTCCTCCGTGACGCCCTGGAAGGTCTTGAACATCAGGTTGAACTGACGGATATCGGTGAAGCTGTGCTTTCCGCAGCTGGGGCAGGGGATATTCCGCTCCTCCACGAAAGCCTTCATCTTCTCCTGGCTCCAGGAGTCCACGCTCTCCCCGAGCTCGATCCCGTTCTCCGCGCAGTAGTCCTCGATCAGCTTGTCGGCGCGGAAGCGCTCATGGCACTCCCTACAGTCCATCAGGGGATCGGAAAAACCGCCCAGATGCCCGCTTGCCACCCAGGTCTGGGGGTTCATCAGAATGGCGCAGTCCACGCCCACATTGTAGGGATTCTCCTGCACGAATTTCTGCCACCAGGCCTTTTTCACATTATTTTTCAGTTCCACGCCCAGGTTGCCGTAATCCCAGGTGTTGGCGAGGCCGCCGTAAATCTCGGAGCCTGCATAGATGAAGCCCCTGGCTTTTGCCAGCGCCTTGATTTTTTCCATCGTCTTTTCCATATCCGAACCATGCCTTTCTGCTTTTTTAAATGGAACCCACTATTTGAACAAAATATACACCTTTCCGTCAGCACCTGACGTGTCGATGCTGCCGTCCTGGTTCACTGCCAAGCCGTCGCTGATATAGGACACTTTCCCGGGACAGTACACATTCGCCTTCATGTCCGTGATGATTACATAGCTGTCCGCTTCCTGTGCCAGCTGCTCCCCGGAGAGAGGGGCTCCGTCCTTCACGCTCTTCATGGATACGCTGCTGTCCATTCCCCGCTGCAGCCCTTCCGCCACCGTGCCGTAGAACAGCTCTTCCTCAAGGTACTCCGTGCAGCTCTCCCAGCCGTCGAACCGATATGCCACCACCACTTTGCCGCTTCCGTCCTCCAGGGCCTCCACCTTCTCCACGGCCACAGCCGCTTCCTGATTCCGGGCGCTGTTGAACCTGCCCGCTTCCTCCACGGCCATGGTCCGAAGCTCCGACACCACATAATCCGTCCGGTCGAACAGCCCTACCTGCCATACGGTGACCTCGCCCTCTTTGCTGACTGCCACAGAGGGCGTGTCCACCACTTCCGGCACCTTCGCCACCCCACAGCTGGTGAGAAGAATCAGGCACAGGCAAATCGCCGCCGCAATTCTTCCATGGGCTCTGCCCGGGGATATGCCTCCTCCACGGAATATGCTGCTTCCATATTTTTCCATCATCTGCATCTAGCCTCTGTCTTTCCTAGTTTCTGCATAAAACGTCATCCAGCGTCAAAAAGCTCCGGACACGCTTTTTTCATTGTACCAAAAACCTGCCGTTTTTTCAACAAAGAGTTTGCAGAACCTCAAGACTTTTAAAATGATGCCCCGCAAACCGCTGCATATACCGGGCCGCCACCGTCTGCAGCTGCGCCAGCACCGTATCCGTCACTTTGAAGGTGTAAAGCTTTTCAATGGGACTGTCCGTTATGTACTGCAGGGCATAGAGGGTGGAATCCTCCAGGGGAAGCAGACCCGCAGTCTTGCCCGTTCCTTCCGTCCAGGCTTCCCTGGAAAAATCCCTGGGGAACTCCCCGTTGATCGCCATGGCCCTGCACTCGAAGACGCAGCGCACCAGGGGGTTGGGAAGGGAGGCGGCGCAGAGGGCCCGCAGGGACTGGTACAACAGCTTCATCATCTCCCTCTCGTCGTTCCCCTCCCGGGTACAGTAATCCGCCACCTCGGCAAAGTACATGCCGTAGCAGGCGCCGATGTAATCCGTCCGAAGCTCTTCAAAATAATTCTGGACCTCCGCCTCCGAAAGGGTGTAGGCGTTCCTTCCCTCGTAAAGCCTGAAACTGCCGAAGGAAAAGGGGTTGGTGGCCGCCGCCAGCCTGCTGCCCGGCTTTCTGGCCCCTCTGGCGAAAGCCGACAGTTTCCCCCGCTCCTTAGTCAAAAGGCTGATACGTCTGTCGTACTCTCCCACCGGGCTCTGCTTCAGTATGATTCCTGTCACCGATATATGTTCCTGCATGGTTGCCTTTTCCTGTCTGTCCCTGCTTTATGCTTGACACGAAAGACAGATAATCCTCCACTTTTCCGCTGCTCTCAAATTGCTTCCAGTATCTTTCTTCCATTTCTGCATCCTCCTGCGTACTGAATGGTACAAGTCCTGACGGATTCCCGAGGACTTCTCCTGATACTTAGAGTCTGCATTTTCTTCTATATATATTCGGGATTTTACTGGTAGGTCTTTCTAAACGTCATTGGAGATGTCCCTGGGATTGTAGCCGAAATTCCTCAGCAGATTGTCGCTGTCGCGCCAATCCTTGCGCACTTTGACGAACAGGCTCAGGTTCACCTTCATCTCCAGCATCTGCTCGATCTCCTGCCTGGCAGCGGTGCCGATCTTCTTCAGCATCTGGCCGCCTTTTCCGATAATGATCCCTTTGTGGGAGTCCTTCTCGCAGATGATGTTCGCCTCGATGTGGCAGACTTTGCCCTCTTCTTTCATAGATTCCACGTTCACCGCAATGCCGTGGGGCACCTCCTCCTCCAGCAGCCGCAGCGCTTTCTCCCGAATCAGTTCCGACACGATCTGCCGCATGGGCTGGTCGGTGATGGTATCTTCGTCAAAAAAGGCCGGGCCGTAGGGCAGATATTTGAAGATGCATTTTATCAATTCATCCGTATTGTCCCCCTTCAGGGCGGACACGGGCACGATTTCCATGAAATCAAAGGCTTTCCGGTAAGCGTCGATGAACACCAGGATTTCGTCCTTCTTCACGGTGTCCGTCTTGTTGATCACCAAGATCACCGGCGTCCTGACCTTCTTCAGCTCCTCGATGATATGGCGCTCCCCTGCGCCGATAAAGGTGGAGGGCTCCACCAGCCACAAGATCACGTCCACTTCGTCCAGCGTGTTCTCCGCCGCGTTCACCATATAATTGCCCAGCTTGTTCTTCGCCTTGTGGATGCCGGGCGTGTCCACGAACACAATCTGCCCCTCGTCGGTGGTCAGCACTGTCCGGATCCGGTTGCGGGTAGTCTGGGGCTTGCTGGAGGTGATCGCTATCTTCTGCCCGATCAAATGGTTCATCAGCGTGGATTTCCCTACATTCGGCCTGCCGATCAGGGTGACAAAGCCTGACTTGTATGAACTGTTTTCCCTGTTGTCTCTGTTTTCCATGATTATCCTACTCTTTCTGCAATATAGGCGCATCCCTTAGCGCCGCATTCGATTTATCAGGCGTACATTCGCCAATTGCTCTCCTGTACCTTAACCTACGCCGATATGATACCACCTTTCCCCTAAAAAATCAATTCTAAACGGGAAAGTGACTATTTTTCCGTCTCGGTCTGGCGGGCTTCCTTCTTTTTAAGACGTCCAAGAGCCTGTCCGCTTCGTCTGCGCTCCGCCCTGACTGTCATCTCTCCGACTGCGATCCGTGCGTGCTGCACGGTCTATCTGTCTCCCTGTCCGCAGCGTGTCCCGCAGCATGCATCCTTCCCCAGGACGCTCCGCAAAAACAGTCAGAGCAAAGGCCGGAGCACCCTGTCACCACAGAAATGCTCCGGCCCTCTGTCTATTATAGACGAAATTTCCTAAAAAAGGTTCTCGGTTTTCATGAATTTATCTGCTTCCGCCTTGATTTTCTGTTCGCTTCCCACTACGCAGAAGTAGTCATCCTTCATGAAGGCTCTGATGTACTCTGCCAGGCTGCGGATGTCCTCCGGCGTAGCGTCGATGACTTCATTCCTCTCCTGCTGAATCATGTCGAAGGTCAGCCCTCTCATATAGGCATCCCTGGAACGGTGTCCCTTTCCGGCTGCAGTCAGCGGCGTATCCAGCTGACTGAAAGTGCCGATGATATACTGGGTCATCGTCCGCTCGTTTGCCTCATAGGTTTCGATGAAATCCGCCGCCTTCTCGTACACATCAATGGTCTGTCCCAGATTCGGGTCGCGGTAGGATACAAAGAAGCAGTCGCCTGTCCTTCCGAAACCGCACATGCAGCCATAGGCGCCGCCCTTGACGCGGATATTCGTCCACAGGTACTCATATCCCATCATCACGCTCAAAACCTTCAGCGCGCCCTTGTAGGAAAGGCCTTTCTTCAGGAAATTGCCGGCGCGGCATACATACTGCACCTGGCCGGGTGTCATGAATCCTTCATTCTTCCGCGATACTTCCGGCTCATAGCTTCCCTTCTCCACCTGGCAGGTGTAAAGCTTCTCCTTCAGGCCGGCGATGGAGGGCTCCAGACTTTCAAAGGCCTGTCTGTCACCGGTAAAGTCCACACGCAGGTTCTCCGGACGGAAAATCATCTTGCACAGTTCCTGAAGCCGATGAATCAGGTTCTCCCTGCCCGTCTCGAAGTCCTTCTCCAGTCCGGCGGTGAGACGGTACTGTCCCACTCCCGTCAGTATGTCATTCATGGCATAGTATGCGTTGCCGTAAGACAGAGCCCGGTTCGCTGCCACGCTGTTGCCGGCCGACAGCATATACTCCCGGTACCTGGAATTGTTCTCCGCCAGAATCTCCTTCAGTCTCTTTGCATCCGTGAAATCGCTGGTCAGTATCAGCTCCTCCATCAGCGCCAGCGCCTTGGGCAGATTTTCGTACAGCGCCTTGGTGTAGACTTCCATGGAAACGGTGTACTGGCTCGGATCCGTCACATTTACGTAAGTATTACAGGCCACTCCCATATCGCCGGTGGCCAGGTTGATTTCATTGCTCAGCTCCGCATAGGAGTAATTCGCCGTATTCACATGGCAGAACACATTCTGCAGAATGCCGATATAAGGGAAGTAATCCGCAGGGATATCCTTCACCCGGAACATCAGACGCAGATAGCCGATGCCGTTGGTGAACACGTCATGGTACAGGGCCGGGCTGCCCGCCAGGGTCTTCTCCTCATTCACCAGAGGGGCCGCCTCCCGCTTCATGTCCTCTCTGGTCAGCAGCGGAATCTTCGCCATGTTCTCCGGCGTGTCCTCATCCTCCCGGAAGGCGTTCAGGGCGTCCATCATACCGCGGATGTCGTCCAGCTGGCTCTCCGACATGCTGCTGCGGGTTTCCGCAAGGGCGGCGGCCACCGCCTCCTCCTGCTCCTGGGCCAGCCCTTCCCTGGGCTGCAGGATCACCATGGCAGCGTGAGGGTTCTTCAGCAGGTATTTGTCCACCAGCTGCTCGAAATAGCCCTCCTCCACTTTGGCACGCAGCTTCGCGTAGGTCTCGTTGGCCTCGATGTGGATGAACGGCTTACTGTCATCGTACATCCAGCTGCTCATGGCCTGCAGGCCGTACATGAGCCCCTTGGGGAAGCTTCCGAAATCCGCCTCGCGGTACCGGAACTCATAGTGGTTGATGGCCGCCAGAAGGGCCTTCTTGTCGAATCCCTTCTCCACGATTTCCGTCAGCGCCTCCCGGATAGTGGCCTTGAACTCTTCCTCTCTGGAAAGGGCTGTCCCCTTGGCCACCACGCTGAAATAAGGCTGCTTCAAGTCATTGTCATAGACGCTGAACACATCCTTGCCTATGCCCTTGTCGATCAGCGCTTTCTTCAGAGGCGCCCCGGGCACGGTGCAGAGGGCGAAATCCAGAATCTGGAACGCCACGTACAGCTCCCTGTCCAGCGTGTCGCCCACGGACTGGCACCATGCCAGATACGTGTTCTCGTCCACATTCTCTCCCTGGCTGATTGGGAATTCCCTGACCCTGCGCACCGGCTGGGCAAAGGGCGCCTCGGACCCTACCTCGGAGTCCACGGCCAGCGCGTCAAAGGAAGACAGATAGTGCTCGTCGATGAACTGCAGCTTCTCGGCCATGTCCATATTGCCGTAGAGGTAGATATAGCTGTTAGAAGGATGATAATAGGTCCTGTGGAAATCCAGGAACTGCTCATAGGTCAGCTCCGGAATGGCCTTGGGATCTCCGCCGGACTCAAAGGCATAGGTGGTATGGGGATACAGCGCCGTGCTCATCTCCCGGTACAGCACGCTGTCGGGGGAGGAGAAAGCGCCCTTCATCTCATTGTAGACTACGCCGTTGTAGGTAAGTTTCCCCTCACCGTCCAGCTCATAGTGCCAGCCCTCCTGGCGGAAGATGGCCTCCTTCTCATAGATGTTGGGATAGAACACCGCGTCCAGGTACACATGCATCAGATTCTGAAAATCCTTGTCGTTGCAGCTGGCCACGGGGTAGACCGTGTGGTCCGGGTAGGTCATGGCGTTCAGGAATGTGTTCAGGGAACCTTTCGCCAGTTCGATGAAAGGATCCTTGATGGGGAACTCCTTCGAGCCGCAGAGCACGGAATGCTCCAGGATATGCGCCACGCCGGTGGAATCCTTCGGGGTGGTGCGGAAGCCGATGTAGAACACCTTGTTTTCATCATCGTTGGATACCAGTGCCACTCTGGCACCGGTCTTCCTGTGCCTGCACAGATAGGCCACACTGTCGATGTCCGCTATCTCCCTTCTATCCAGGACCTCGTAGCTCGTCAATTCTTCTACTTTCATTTCTCTCTCCTTTATGGTTTTATAGTGATGTGCATTACAGTGAGCCCAGGGCCAGCTTGCTGACGCTCAGCTCCTGTATCACAAATCCCTGCTTCTCCTTCTGGGCGGGCGCGATGTTCACCAGCTCTTCCACCGTGAACTGCCTCGTCACGTACCGTTTCTTCCCCGCCTGGCCGGAGGCCGCCTTCCCGCCGCCGAAGAGAGGCTTCTTCTCCTCGATGACGTTCACTTTGACCCTGGCCTTCATCTGCCTGTAGATTTTGACCAGGAAGCTGTCCGGGGCCAGATAATATAAATGGCTCTCCAACGTGTCCTCCCGGTCCGCTTCCGGCAGGACATAGCGCTCCATGATCAGGCGGAACTTAAACAAAATCTCTTCTTCCTCCAAAAGCTCTCCGAAGGTATATTTGCTGCCCACATAGAGCCGGGAAGTGTCCTGCATGCTATATTTATAGTCCTCGTAAACTTTTCTCTCCACGGGTCCTCCCTCTGCCTCAGCCGCTCAGGCAGGCGAATCCTGTTCTGCGGCGTCTAAATCTTCTATTTGATAACCGCTCATACGCATAGCGTCCTGAATCGCTTTCAGGGAGAGGCCTGTCTCCTCCTTCAGCTCCTCCGGGGTCACCTTCCGGTGCAGCTCCTCCGCCAGCTCCCTGGCCTTGTCCGCCACATGGTTCACCTTGTGGGCAATCTTCCTGTCGGTCTTTTCATTGGCCGCGTGCTCCCGGATGCACTCCTCCATGGCGTCCATGATCCGTCTGGCAAGCAGCCCCTGCGCCTCGGACGGCTTCCCCAGGAGAGGCTCTCCCCCGCCCGCTTTGCCGGACCTGGCCAGCATTTCCACGGCGGTGGCCAGAGCCACGTTCCCCTCCCCGATCAGGTCCTCCAGGGCCACGCCCTGCCCGGCGTAAAGCTTGGCGATATCCGCCACGTCCTTCAGGCAGCTCTCCGTCAGGCGCTGTCGGGCCGCCGCGTCCCCTGCCATCGCCGCCATGGCACAGGCCTCCCGCTGCCCGTCCGTATACACGGGAAGCAGGGCGATCTCGTCCAGGTAGTCCTGCAGATAGTTCCTCTCCTCATCCGTGAGGAGCTCTTCCGCTTCTATCGGTTCTCCGATTCCTATATTATGTTTTTTCAGATAGTCCAGCACCATCTCAAGCTGTTCACGGGAAAAAGCGAGCTGGGAGAACCGGTCCCTGACCTGTTCCTCGCTGATGCAGTTCCCCTGTTCCTTTGCCAGCCTGCGCACATCTTCCAGCGCTTTCGCGAATATGATTTCCTGATTCACTTGACTTTTCCTTTTCTGATTCTGAATGGGTTTCCTGTAGCCTTGCGTCTATTTCACATGAGTGTGGGAGAACAGATGCTGCTGGCAGTACTCATAGTTGCCGTTGCACTTGGAGCAGAAGCGGAACTCCAGATTGGGGTCGTCGTCTTCCGTCTGCCCGCAGACAGCGCATTTGTGCTTCGTCACCTTGGAGTTGCGCCGGATGTCCTGCCTGAACTCCACCCTCCGCTTCATCTGCCTGGGCGTCATGTGGATATGGCTCCTGGAAGTGAAGAAGAATATCACAAAGTTGAGCAGCGAGGAGGCAATGGCGATCCTGGTCACCAGGCTTCCCGCGAACAGGAAATCATATACCAGCACCAGCCCGTAAAGGATGCCCAGCCACTTCACCTTCACAGGGATAAGGAACATCAACAGCACCTGCACGTCCGGGAACGTGGCCGCGAACGCCAGGAAAATCGACATGTTGATATAGTATGTGCTGAAATACAGGGAGGCCACCGTGGAGACATATTCCATCCCGCCCCCGGTGCCGCCTGTCATGAAGTGCTGTACCGTCAGCCAGACGAAGCTGCCGATCACCGTGAACAGCATGCCGGACAGCATATAGACATTGTACCGGTATGTCCCCCATGTCCGCTCCAGGTTGGTGCCTATGCTGTAATAAAACAGAAGCATGATGATCGTGAACGGGGTCAGCGAGGAGGGCGGCACAATGATCCAGGTAAATATCCTCCAGATCTGCCCGTGCAGGATTGCATATGGGTTCAGCGTGAGGTACCAGATGAAATTGTCATTGATCAGTTCAATCACATATCCCACCACATAGCACAGAATCAGTATCAGGGAAAGATTGTTGATGGCATATTTCCCAAATCTCTTTTCGAAATTACTCATATCGCGACCTCCTCGCCCGCCTCCAGGCAGGCATTTATGCCTATTTACGGATATAGAACAGCCATGGCCGTACATAGAACCGCCGTAGCTATAGAATAGCCGTCCGCTCTCAGGAATAGACTGTACAAAGGGAATGCTGTCTTTTGTACAGCGACAACTTTATTTTAACATTCCCCCTTCCATAAGTAAACCAGACTTTTCCTTTTTTATATAAAAATCAGTATTTTAATAAACTTTTAACAGCTTTTGCTATTTGCATTTTATCCCGCGGTGTACTATAATGTCCTAGAATGTCACGATATGTCGACACCGGCTTTCCAGGGCATTCAAGCGGAAATTATGTTATTTGAGGATTGCCGCTGTCCCGGCGGCAGTTTTTTAGGAAGGATGATCATACATGGAATTCACGAACACAAACGGTGCTCCTGACAGCGTCAAATCGGGCCAGGCCTCTCTGGGCCTTGATATCGGCTCCACCACTGTCAAAGTCGCGATTCTGGACAAGGATAACAGGCTCCTGTTTTCCGACTACGAGCGCCATTACGCCAACATACGGGAGACCCTCTCCCATCTTCTGGAGAAGGCTCACGCACAGCTGGGCAACCTGACGCTGCACCCTATGATCACAGGATCCGGCGGCCTGACCCTGGCCAATTGCCTGGGCGTGCCCTTCACCCAGGAAGTGATCGCCGTGGCCTCCGCCCTGAAGGAGCTTGCCCCGAAGACGGACGTGGCCATCGAGCTGGGCGGGGAAGACGCTAAAATCATCTACTTCGAGGGCGGCAATGTGGAACAGCGCATGAACGGCATCTGCGCCGGGGGCACCGGCTCCTTCATCGACCAGATGGCCTCCCTGATCCAGACCGACGCCGCCGGGCTCAACGAATACGCAAAGGGCTACCAGTCCCTCTATGCCATCGCCGCCCGCTGCGGCGTCTTCGCGAAGACGGACATCCAGCCCCTGATCAATGAAGGGGCCACCAAGGAGGATCTGGCGGCCTCCATCTTCCAGGCCGTGGTGAACCAGACCATCTCCGGACTGGCCTGCGGCAAGCCCATCCGGGGGCATGTGGCATTTTTAGGAGGACCGCTGCATTTCCTGTCAGAGCTGAAAGCCGCGTTCATCCGGACCCTGAACCTTGACGATGAACATGTCATCGACGCGGCCGACTCCCATCTGTTCGCCGCCATCGGTTCCGCGCTGAACGCTGATGTCCAGGTGTCCTGCTCCATGGAGGAAATGCTCCGGCGGCTTTCCTCCGATATCAAGATGGAATTCGAAGTGGAGCGCATGGAGCCTCTGTTCGCCGACAGGCAGGCCTATGACGCTTTCCGGGAGCGCCACGCGAAAGCCCATGTGGCCGCCGCCCAGCTGTCCGACTACAGGGGGAATGCTTTCTTAGGGATAGACGCCGGCTCCACCACCACGAAGATCGCTTTGGTGGGCGAGGACGGCTCCCTGCTCTACTCCTTCTACAGCAACAATGACGGCAGTCCTCTGAAGACTGCCATCGGCGCCCTGAAAGAGATCCATAAGCTGCTGCCTGCCGATGTCCGCATCGTCCGCTCCTGCTCCACAGGCTACGGCGAGGCCCTGATGAAGGCCGCTTTTCTGCTGGACGACGGCGAGGTGGAGACCGTGGCCCATTATTATGCCGCAGCCTTCTTTGACCCGGAGGTGGACTGCATCCTGGATATCGGCGGACAGGACATGAAATGCATCAAGATCAAGGACCACACCGTGGACAGCGTGCTGCTGAACGAGGCCTGCTCTTCCGGCTGCGGTTCTTTCATTGAGACCTTTGCCAAATCCCTGAACTACAGCGTGGAAGACTTTGCGGAGGCGGCGATTTTTGCCGAGCATCCCATTGACCTGGGCACCCGCTGCACCGTATTCATGAACTCCCGGGTGAAACAGGCCCAGAAAGAGGGCGCGGGGGTTCCGGACATCTCCGCGGGGCTCGCCTACTCCGTGATCAAAAATGCCCTGTTCAAGGTGATCAAGGTGTCCGACGCCTCGGAGCTGGGCAAAAACATCGTAGTGCAGGGCGGCACCTTCTACAATGACGCCGTCCTGCGGAGCTTTGAGAAAATCGCTGACTGCCAGGCCATCCGCCCCGATATCGCGGGCATCATGGGTGCCTTCGGCGCTGCCCTCATCGCCAGGGAGCGCTTCGAGGCCGGATTCCAGACCAGCATGCTCTCCTACGAAAAGCTCTGCGGCCTGCAATATGAGACCAGCATGGCAAAGTGCCGCGGCTGCATCAACAGCTGCCGTCTCACCGTCAACAAATTCTCGGGAGGGCGTCAGTTCATTTCCGGCAACCGCTGCGAGCGGGGCATCGGCGGGCAGAAAAATGCCCACAATGTGCCGAATTTATTTGAATACAAGCTCCAGCGCCTCTTCTCCTACGAGTCCCTTGCGCCGGACAGCGCTCCCAGAGGCACGGTGGGCATTCCCCGGGTGCTGAATATGTACGAGGACTATCCCTTCTGGCATGTTTTCTTCACCAGGCTGGGGTACCGTGTGGTGCTCTCCCCCACCTCCACGCGCAAAATCTACGAACTGGGAATCGAGTCCATCCCCAGCGAATCCGAATGCTATCCGGCCAAGCTGGCCCATGGGCATGTGGAGTGGCTGATCCGGCAGAAGGTGGATTTCATCTTCTACCCGGCGCTGTTTTATGAGCGGGACGAGGTGGAGGGGGCCAACAACCATTACAACTGCCCCATCGTCACGTCCTACTCCGAGAACATCAAGAACAATGTGGAGGCCATCAGCGACGGCCAGGCGGTGCTGCGCAATCCCTTCATGTCCTTCCGGGATCTGGGCACCGTGACGGAGGCCCTGCTGAAGGAATTTGCGGAACTGCCTTCCGACAGCGTGAAGGCCGCCGCGGAAGCCGCCTGGCAGGAGCTGGCGAACGCCCGGGAGGCCGTCCGCAAAAAGGGCGAAGAGACCCTGGCCTTCCTGAAGGAGACCGGAAAGCGCGGCATCGTGCTGGCGGGACGGCCTTACCACATAGACCCGGAGATCAACCACGGCATCCCTGAGCTGATCACTTCCTTTGACATCGCCGTGCTCACCGAGGATTCCATCTCCCATCTGGGCTGCCCGGAGAGGCCTCTCATCGTGTCGGACCAGTGGATGTATCATTCCCGGCTCTACGCGGCCGCAAGCTATGTGAAGACCGTGGAGAACCTGGACCTGATACAGCTGAACTCCTTCGGCTGCGGGCTGGATGCCGTCACCACGGATCAGGTGAACGATATCCTGTCCGGTTCCGGCAAGATCTACACCTGCCTGAAAATAGACGAGGTGAACAATCTGGGGGCCGCCAGGATCCGTATCCGTTCCCTTCTCTCGGCCATCAAGGTCCGGGAGAAATCGCCCAAGGAGCGGGAACTGCACTCCTCGGCCGTCGAGAAGGTGCCTTTTACGGAAGAGATGCGGAAGAACTATACCATCATCTGCCCCCAGATGTCCCCCATCCATTTCGAGATCATGCAGCCGGCCTTCAACGCCTGCGGCTACCACTTCGTGGTGCTGGACAACGACAACCGGCATTCCGTAGATGTGGGGCTCCGATATGTGAACAATGACGCCTGCTATCCGTCCCTGCTGGTCATCGGGCAGATCATGGAAGCCCTTCAGTCCGGCAAGTACGATTTGGACAGGACCGCCATCATCATGACCCAGACCGGCGGCGGCTGCCGCGCCACCAATTACGTGGGCTTCATCCGGCGGGCGCTGAAAAAGGCCAATATGGAGCAGATTCCCGTGATCTCCCTGAACCTGGCCGGCATCGAGAGCAATCCCGGGTTCCACCTGAACGCGGATATGCTGGTCCGGGCCGCGTTGGCCGTGCAGTTCGGCGATATCTTCATGCGCTGCATATACCGGATGCGCCCTTACGAGGCCACCCCTGGCTCAGTGGACGCCATGCACAAAAAATGGTTGAAAAAAACACAGGATTTCGTTTCCGCCAGACATGTGAATCTGTTTCGGTTCGGTGGAATGTGCCGGGCTATCATCCGGGATTTCGACAGTATCCCTCTCCTGGACGTCAAAAAGCCCCGGGTGGGCATCGTGGGCGAGATACTGGTGAAATTCTCCCCTGCGGGCAACAATCATCTGGTGGAGCTTCTGGAGAGCGAAGGGGCTGAGGCGGTAGTGCCGGACCTGATGGATTTCATGCTCTACTGCTTCTATAACCAGATCTACAAGGCGGAACATCTGGGCACCAGCAAGAAGGCGGCCCGCCTGTCCTCCCTGGGCATCTGGGCCATTGAGCACATCCTGCGGAGAAGCATGGTGAAGGGATTCCGGAAATCCAAGCACTTTACGCCGCCTACGCCTATCCGAGATATCGTTTCCTTTGCGGAGCCGATTGTATCCATCGGCAACCAGACCGGGGAGGGGTGGTTCCTCACGGGAGAGATGGTGGAGCTGATCCACGAAGAGGTGCCCAATATCGTATGCACCCAGCCTTTCGGCTGTCTGCCCAACCACGTGGTGGGCAAGGGCGTCATCAAAGCCCTGCGGAAAGCCTATCCTGCGTCCAATATCGTAGCCATCGACTACGATCCGGGTGCCAGCGAGGTGAACCAGCTGAACAGAATCAAGCTGATGCTGTCCACGGCCCAGAAGAATCTGGACGCCGCCGTATTGCCCACAGCGGAGCCGGCAGCACAGACATAAAGAAATAGCAAGCATAGGAAAAACCGCAGGAACGCACAAAAAAATGCGCCCCTGCGGTTTTTCGCAAGAAGACCGGCAGTCCCTTCACGCCGCGAGCCTTTTCTCCAGGACCCTGCGCACATGGAAGTACGCCGGAATCAAAAAGGCGTCCGCCAGCACCCAGGCAATCGGGCTGCCCAGGGCCACTCCCGTAAAGCCCAACATGGGCACCAGCAGAAAGCCCGCCAGGCCCCTGGCGATCATCTCGAATACCCCCGCCAGGATGGCGAAGGAAGGGAAGCCCATTCCCTGTATCAGGAAACGGATGATGTTCACCAACGCCAGGTTAAAATAAAATGCCGTATTGACCACCATCACCAGCCTCACCTTGTCAATGATGGCCGTCTCGGAGGCGTCCAGAAAGAGCGCTGCCAGAGGCCGTCCCAGGAAAATGCTGACACAGAGCGCAATCACCGCATATCCCGCACCGAGCAGAATGCAGGATTTCAATCCTTTGCTGATGCGGTCCAGCTTTCCGGCGCCTATGTTCTGTCCGCCGTAGGTGGCCATCGTGGAGCCCATGGCGTCAAAAGGACACGCCAGGAAGCCGCTTATCCGCCCGGAAGCCGTGACAGCCGCCACCGCGTCGGAACCCAGTGTATTGGTGGCGCTCTGGAGAATCACGCTGCCGATGGCCGTGACGGAATACTGCAGCCCCATGGGCACACCCATGCCGCAAAGCAGCCGCATCCGATCCCTGTCCGGAGCCCATTCCTCTCTCCGGATTCTCAGGATTTCGAACTTCTTCATGATGAACAGCAGACAGCAGAGCCCGGATATCCCCTGAGAAATCACGGTGGCCAGAGCCGCCCCCCGCACGCCCAGGTGCAGGTTCACGATAAAGAACAGATCCAGGCCTACGTTCAGAAAGGAGGACATCACCAGGAAAATCACCGGCGTCCTACTGTCCCCCAGAGCCCGGATGACGCCCGATGTCATATTATATAGAAAGGTCACGGGAATCCCCAGGAAGATCACCCCAATGTATGCATAGGATCTGTCGATGATGTTCTCCGGCGTCTTCATCCATGCCAGGATCTGTCCTGTCAGCAGCGTAGTCGCCACCGTAAGTACCGCCGCGAATCCCAACGCCAGCCACACGCAGTTTGCCGCGTATTTCCGAAGCCCCACATAATCTCCAGCACCGAATTTATGAGATACCGGGATGGAAAATCCGCTGCAGACCCCCATGCAGAAACCGATAATCAGGAAATTAACGGAACCGGTAGCACCCACAGCCGCAAGATTCTCCTTGCCCAGAAAACGTCCCACTATCACCGTATCCACCAGGCTGTAAAACTGCTGAAACAGAAATCCGAAAAACAGCGGGACGGAAAATCCAAGAATCAATTTCATGGGAGAACCCTTTGTCATATCTTTTGTCATGTCATATAACCTCATTTCACTTTATTCCGATAAAGTATAGGCGCTCTTCCCGAAAAGTGCAATGTACATTTTTGCCATATTATACTTTTTCCTGTATTATCTTGCTGCTGTTTCCGCTTTCCCGTATCCGTGGGCGCATCCATGCCAGGTCGCCCATCCACAGTATATTCCTTCCGGCAAATGTTGTTCCGTATCCACAGAAAAAGGCACGAAACCTCCCCGGACCCCGAAGCGGTTTCGCACCTTTGATTCCTCTGTGATATTCGGTTTATGTTCCCCGTCCGTATCGCAAACTGTCTTTGAAGGCAAAAACCGATTAACCGAAAACAGTCTTGCATGCCTTCAAAAGGCCTCAGGAAGCAGCCTCCCCGCGCCGTTCCAGATACTGCTGCAGCACTTCCGCCACCTCTTCCGGCTCCAGCCCTGACTCCGTGATAATATCGCTGACCACTTCCAGTTCCTTCTTCCGTTTCTCCTGATAAAGCTCCTCCAACTCCCGTTTCTCAGATTCCATACGGGTCGTCAGCGCTTCTATCAGTTCCTTCTTTGCGGCAATCTTTTCATCAATGCTCTTCCGCTGTCCTCTTGCCATAGGATTCTCCTTTCGACGGATTGCTCCCAATCCTTTTCTACCATTATATGGACAAGACCGGGAAAATATGCATACTAATTGCACGTAAAACCCATGACGGCACCAGGCAATTCCAGCCAGGCCGGCTGCAGCAATCGGAAAGCCAGTCCCATTCATAATAAGTCAGCCTCCCTGC
>OFFF01000197.1_pt1 | contig 48113 bp, 42 predicted proteins | sample 1521301 | NCBI WGS metagenome assembly OFFF01 (sample SAMEA3504101, study PRJEB24116) | mouse gut metagenome | biome: mouse gut; feature: mouse-associated habitat; material: faeces | place: Denmark | collected 2011
CAGCCGCAAGCGAAGCCCGCCGGCTTTTCCGATATCCCAGTGTCCGGCTATTCACGCACAGGCTGTCTGATATGGACGGACATTGCAAGAGACCTTACCCACACCAAAGACCTCAAAGCAATGTCCGTACAGAGCAGACAGCCTGTACGTGAATCGTCCGAACACGGATATGGAAAAGCCGGCGGGCTTCGCTTGCGGCTGTCCCGTCCGTCCTTAATAGAGATTTTTCACCTTAAACTCCTTCTCCGCCTCCCTCCTCTGATCCTTCTTCGCAATATCCTGCCTCTTATCATAAAGCTTCTTCCCCCTCGCCAGCCCAATCTCCACCTTCACCAAACTCCCTTTCAAATACACCTTAAGAGGCACCAGCGTATACCCCTTCTCCGTCACCTTCCCCCCAATCTTATTAATCTCATACCGATGCATCAAAAGCTTCCGCACCCTCAAAGGGTCCTTATTAAAAATATTCCCTTTCTCATAAGGACTGATATGCATCCCATAAATAAAAAGCTCCCCCTTCTCCATCTTAATAAAAGACTCCTTCACACTGCACTTTCCCATCCGAATGGACTTAACCTCCGTCCCCGCCAGGGAAATCCCGGCCTCATAAGTCTCATCAATAAAATAATCATGGTAAGCCTTCTTATTATTCGCAATCAATTTAAACGCATCCTTACTCATAATCTCCCACTCTCCTTATCATCTCTCCCACAATTCCACAGTCCCGTCAAGCAGCGTAAAATCAATCGTCCTGCACAATCGATCCGCCCCCTTCACACGAACCTTCACCCGCTGCCCCAGACGATACACATGCCCCGTATGCTGCCCCCGAAGCTCATAAGCCTCATCCGCATACTCATAAAAATCATCCTCCAGGGAATTAACATGAACCAGACCTTCCACCGTATTGTTAAGCTCCACATAAAGCCCATACTGGGTAAGCCCCGAAATCACCCCTTCAAAAACCTCCCCGATATGCTGCTCCATAAACTCCACCTTCTTAAGCTTCTCCGTCTCCCGCTCCGCCTCGTCAGCCCGCCGCTCCGTGTCACTGGCATGCTTCGCCACCTCCGGCAGAATCGCTTCATAATGCTCCACCCGGCCGCTCACCAGACGCCCCCGCAGATTCTCCTTAATAATCCGATGAATCTGCAAATCCGGATACCGCCGGATAGGAGACGTAAAATGGCAGTACTGCTCCGCCGCCAGGCCAAAATGCTCGATACAATCCGTCGCGTACTTCGCCTTCTGCATCGCCCGAAGCGTCAGCCGGCTCAGCATCGCCTCCTCCGGCGTGCCCTCTAACCGGTCAAGAAGCTTCTGAATCTCCCCCGGATGCACCTCGTCTCCACCCGTATGAAGAGAATACCCAAAATTGCGCAAAAAAAGCACCAGCTTATAGAGCCGCTTGGCGTCCGGCTTTTCATGAATCCGGTACACAAAAGGCTGGGCCTGCCAGTAATAATCCGCCGCCACAGTCTCATTTGCCGCCAGCATAAAGTCCTCTATCATCCTCGTAGCCGTATTGCGCTCATAGGGACGAATCTCCGCCGGCGTCCCCCTCTCATCCAGCAAAATCTTCGTCTCCGGAAAATCAAAATCAATCGATCCCCGCTTCCGTCTCCGCCGGCGAAGAAGTCCGGCCAGCGTTTCCATTTCTTCAAACATAGGAACCAAGGCTTCATATTCCCGGCGCTCCGCCTCATCCTTATCCTCCAAAATCCGCTTCACACTGGTATAAGTCATCCGCCTGGTCACCCGGATCACCGTCTCCGCTATGGTATGATCCACAATTTTCCCCTTGGGATCTACCGTCATAATACAGCTTAAAGCCAGACGATCCTCCCCAGCATTCAAAGAACAGATACCATTGGAAAGGCTATGAGGCAGCATAGGAATCACGCGATCCACCAGATACACACTGGTCCCCCGCAAAGAGGCTTCCCGATCCAGCGCGCTGTTCTCCTGCACATAATTGGAAACATCCGCAATATGCACGCTTAAAATATAATTCTCACCCTCCCGCCGAACCGAAACGGCATCGTCCAGATCCTTCGCATCCTCCCCGTCAATGGTCACACAGATCTCATTTCTCAGATCCATACGCCCCTGCATGTCCGCCTCAGACACCGGCTTTGCCGCCCGCTCCGCCTGATTAAGAACACGCTCAGAAAATTCCGTCGGAATCTCATAAGCCCTCACAATCGACAGAATATCCGTCCCCGGATCGCTGCTGTGCCCCAAAATCTCAGTCACCCTGCCCTCAGGGCTTTTCCTCCCCGCACCGTAGTCCGTAATCTCCGCCACAACCTTATGCCCGGTCACAGCTCCCTTCGTATACTCCAGGGGAATAAAAATATCCTTCGTAATCCGCTGGTTATCCGGCACCACAAAGCCAAAATTCTTGCTCCTTTCAAATGTCCCCACCACCTCCGTAATACCGTGGGCCAGGACCTCCGTCACCACGCCTTCCTGACGCTTTCCGCTTCCCCCATGCCCTTTAAGCGTTACCTTCACCGTATCGCCCAAAAATGCACCGCAGGTATCCAACTCCCCGATAAAGACATCTTCCTCCCGATCCTCCACCGCGACAAAGCCAAAGCCCTTAGCATGACTGGTAAAAATACCGGTCACCACCTTTTCCTCCGCCTTACCGTAGCGCCCTCTTTTAGAAAGAGCAAGCTTCCCCTCCGCCACAAGCTCCTCCAAAGCCTGATTAAGCTCCGGCCTCCGCTCCTTCGGCACCTGCAGCACCACAGCAAGCTCCTTCTGCTTCATAGGCACATAACGGGCATCACAAATAAATTCATATATAATCTTTTTCTTTTCTTCCAAACTCCTGTTATCCATACACTCTCCGTCCAAAAACTCCTTCCATCCCCACACTCTCCCTCTAAAATCCCTTCCATCCCAAAGTAATCCCCCTGCCATCCCCCCCTCTGAACCAATACCCTCAGAAAAAACAAAAGCCACAAACCGACCAAAAAAGCACTCTCGGCCAAACCCCGGGAGTGCTTCATCATCTGCTTTCCTTCTTTAGAAGAAACTCATATTCAGCAAAAGCGCCAATACAATAAATGCAACGGCCAAAATCTTCGTCGCCAACACAAACTTAGCTTCCGTAGAGCGGCTCTTATTCTGCTCCCAAAAGGAATTACCGCCTGCAATAGCGCCCAATCCTGCTGATTTTCCTTCCTGCATCAAAACAATCACGGTCAACCCGATACTAACAAGCACAAATATAATCGTAAGGATAGTTCTCAAAATACCCATCATCACACCTCCTATGGTCAAACAAATCCTAGTTTACCATAGATTGTCAAAATGATCAAGCCCCTTTCTCCCATAATCTCACGAATCACAAAAACCCAAACAGCAATGTACGTACAGAGCAAACAGAGTGTACGCGAACCGTCCGAACACAGGATATGGAAAAGCCAGAGAGCGGATTTCGCCGCGGCCCGGCTGAACTGTCACAACCTACCCCTTCTTATAAAACGGATTAAAATACCCCCCAACTTCCCCAAGCTCCTCCTCAATCCTCAAAAGCTGGTTATACTTAGCAACCCGATCCATCCGGCAAGGCGCCCCCGTCTTAATCTGCCCCGCATTGACCGCCACAGCCAAATCCGCAATAAAATCCTCCTCCGTCTCCCCGGATCGATGCGAAATCACCGTACTATACCCATTCACCTTTGCAAGCTCAATCGCATCCATAGCCTCGGAAACCGTACCAATCTGATTCACCTTTACCAATATGGAATTACCCGCATGCTTTTCAATCCCCATCCCAAGCCGTTTAACATTCGTCACAAAAAGATCATCCCCCACAAGCTGCACCCGCTTCCCCAGACGCTTTGTAAGCAGCTGCCAGCCGTCCCAGTCCTCTTCCATCAATCCGTCCTCAATGGAGACAATGGGATAATGCTTCATCAAATCCTCATAATAATCCACCATTTCCTCCAAAGAGCGCAGAACCTTTTCCCCGGTCATCCGGCTCTCCCCCGGAAATACATAAGCCCCTGTTTTCTCGTCATAAAGCTCGCTGGAGGCGGCGTCAATGGCAATCTGCACCTGCTCGCCCGGCTTGTAATCCGCCATTTGAATAGCCTCCACAATGCAGTCCAATACCTCCCTGGAATCCGCAAGATCGGGAGCAAAACCGCCCTCGTCGCCTACGGCCGTGGACAGTCCCCGTTTTTTCAGAAGCAGCTTCAGCTTGTAATAAATCTCCGTGCCCATCCGAAGCCCTTCCTTAAAGCAGCAGGCTCCCACGGGCATAATCATAAATTCCTGCAAATCAACCGTATTATCCGCATGCTTTCCGCCGTTTAAAATATTCATCATAGGCACCGGAAGACGTTTGGCATGGACGCCGCCCAGATATTGATACAGGGGAAGCTCCAGGAATTTTGCCGCCGCCTTGGCCGTCGCCATAGAGACGCTTAAGGTTGCATTGGCTCCCAGATTGGACTTGTTGTCCGTTCCGTCCGCATCCACCAGTAAATGATCGATATTGGACTGCTTCAGTGCATTTTCTCCGATAAGCAGATCCGTCAGCTTTACATTCACGTTGTGCACGGCCTTTTCCACACCAAGACCGAGATAGCGGTACTGGCCGTCCCGCAGCTCTACGGCTTCGAATTTCCCGGTAGATGCCCCGGACGGCACGGACGCCCGGCCTGTGATGCCGCCCTCCACCGTAACTTCCGCCTCCACGGTGGGATTTCCTCGGGAATCTAATATTTCTCTGGCCTGAATGTCGGTAATCGGTAAATATAAGTTCATAAAAAACCTCCTGTTCCAATTCCGTAATATTCCTTCAATCACACTTAGATGAATCTGTTTACAATCACCTTGACCTCTGTCCGTAAGCAGATTTATGCATTTTGAGGAATACTACTGTTTTCACAAAGCTTTTATACTTTCATCATTATCTATCCTTTGCACAAAACGGAGGTTCTATACTATTCTCTTACATAAAATCCTCTATTTGACGAAGCTGTGCCTGACATTCACCCAAACCGTACAAGATCAGATTCCATTTTAATTCTTGAAAATGCTCTTCATACAGATTTGCATAAAGCTCACCGCACTCCTTGGAAAGTCCTGTTTCTTCACAAAAGTCTCTTTCAACTGCCTCCTGCACATAAAGGCGCTTTACATAATAGTCCGTAAGGTTGTCAAATGCATGCAGTATTCCTTCAAACGCATTTTCATTTTCACCGTCCTTTATCTGATAACGCCGGGTAATATTGGGATCAAAACGCAGAACATAATTTAAAAAAATATCCTTAAATAATTCCATAACAGCTTCCGGATCTTTGGAAAACATTTCCCGTATCGGACGGAACGCCTTGTAATAAATTAAAACTCTCTCTACCTTGCCTTGTAAAATTTCAGCCGTTTTCCGCTCCCTGACTAACTCGGTAAAAATATCCAGCGAACAAGATTCTCTTTTCTTACAAAGGTCTTTAAAAGAAAATACTAAATCTAACATTCGATGTCCCAATTCCGCATCTTCATAAGCGGAAAAATCACTGTTCTCCTGCAAGTTCTGTTCCCACTCCGGATAATTACTGTCCAAATCCATCAGGATATTCTTAACATTTTGCAACGCTCCCAGCCTCCTCTCTATTTATTCGCGTATAATTTTTCAAAAAGTAGATGTTTTTGTTTTCATAATGATATTTTTGACGATCCTGTCTCTTTTCAAGAGAAGAGCAGGGAAACAAAGGAGTATACTTTTCTTCTAAAGAAGTCTGTCTTCCGCAGACAATGCTGACAGAATCTGATATATTTTTTCGAAACCGCTCTTTTTTGATAAATTCCTGCCCATAAAGCGTAAGAGAATAAAAGCTCATTTTCCCGGCCGCATAACGTTCTACACAGCCTGTCCTCTCCATATCGCGCAGAAGCTGTGAAAGATATCCTTTATTCAGTTTAAGCTCAGCACACAGCGTCTTATGCTGTGTATTCGGATGCCTGTAGAGATACTCCGCAATCGCTTCCACATGTGCTTTTTTGAACAATGTCGCGGCATCCTGGAAAAAATCCATTCTTTGTCTTGTAACCCCTGTCAGCAATACCATTGCATAAAGAACACCGGAAAATATCCCTATTACATATGAAATAGGATCACTCACCGCCTTTTTCAGCAGCCGTTGAAAGCGCTTTCCCTTTTCCAGGTTTTCCTGTACCTGCTTATAGTGGCCTCTCAAATAGCACTGAACAATCTCATTCAGCCATTCATCACTCAGCCTCCGCACCTCTTTTTCCCGCAGACCTTCTTCCAGCCTGTACTGAAAGTACTCATACATTTCTTTGTCCGGCATAAATTTCCCTCCATCTTTGTAGTAATCAATATATGCGGAAATATCGTAATTAATAATTACGATATTCCATGTACATATCCTGTGTATACAGACAATCCTTACACTCTTTCCCCTCTCTTTTCGGACATTCCTCCTCTCCAAAAGGCCAAAGTCCATTCTTTATATTGCTTCGCTTTCCTGTTTTTAAAACATATCCCAGCAAGCTGAAAGCTTTTTTTTCTGAAATCTTCTTTGCTGAACATGTATTTACCCATACAACATTACAGTCAAATGCTTTACACATCTCCAAATTTGTTTCAAAATCAAAAAATCCGGTAGAAAAGGACGGAATAATCAACAAAGTAACTTTCAGAATATCCAGCATATGAAAAATATAATTGCGAATCAATGCATCCTTGCATATAGCTATCGCGATTCTTCCGATTCCATTGCAATGTATTAAACATATATGCCGATCCCCTTCTATATCCTCCTCGTATTCCTGTCCGTTATTCAAAAACGAATAAGGATGCTGCTTTCCTTGTACACAGAGAACTTCGCCCATTTCATCCAGAACAATTGTCTTATTAGAGCGATTCTGCCAACATGAAGGAGCAGCTACCAAAGAAGGATACGGCTTCTCTCCTTCCTCCGGAAATTTCTGCAGACGTTCTTGCAAAGCTTTTAAAATCATTGGGCTGCCCAGCATCTCCGGATAGCACAAAATATCAACTTCTTCCTCCTTTGCTTTTTCCAAGATGGAAACGGCATTTACTTTCCGAATTTCCAAATCCGAAACAGCTTCCACCTGAAACACGCAATTCTCTTTCTCTTCATATATAAGAGTCAGTTCCGCTCCGTCATACAAAGGGGTTAATCCAATCCGCAGAGCCTGCCTCTCCAAAGCACGCTGAAATATGGATTCTCTTATAAAAATATGACTGACACAAAACCCTGTCGCCCTATGAAAAGTCTTTGTATCTATAAAATAGAAATGATTCAGCAGATGATTCAGACTGTAGCTTGAGTTTTTCGCTTTACCTTTATGCTCCCAACTGCAGTAGCATCTTGGAAGCAGCTGTATCTCCTGTTCCTTCCAATTATCGTTTAAACCAAAAATTTCCTCATATTCCGTAGTATAATTTCGTAAGGAAAGGGCTAAACACGAATCCAGCTTATTTAGAAATTCAGCCAGCAAAAGAAAATTTTCTTCTTCTAAACAACTTTTCGTAAATCCTTCTATCTTTTCAATTATTTTTTCAGAAATACCATATGGATAAGAAATTTCTTTTGGATTCCCTTCTTTTATAAATTCCGGAAAATAATTTGATAAAAATCCATCAAATTCCTCTCTCTTCTTTTGTGATATTGTAAAAAAATTTCGGATAAATCTATTATCCGTATTCTCCAAAAGCTCCCTTATCATAATCGCCATCATATCATAAAGGGTTTTCCTTTGAGACATATTATCACCTTCTTTACTTCAAGATATCACAAATTTTAAAAAAAGTAAAGAATTGTTTAGTGATTGTTTAGTTCTATTCACATAAAAAAATCCTCTTCACACACAGCTTTTCAGTGCTTAGAAGAGGATTTCATCAAATCATTTATTATTTTACCAAAAGGGATTTCCCTGTCATCTCCTCCGGCTGCTCCATGCCCATCAGCTCTATCAGCGTGGGAATGATATCTGCCAGACAGCCGCCCTCACGCAGCTTGTAGGCCGGATCCGCATTTACCAGAATAAAGGGCACCGGATTGGTGGTATGTGCCGTAAAAGGCGCGCCTGTGCCGTAGTCCACCAGCTGCTCCGCATTGCCGTGGTCCGCGCAGATAAACATCTGACCGTCCACCTCTTTGATAGCCTCCACAGCCTTGCCGACGCACTCATCCACTGCCTCCACAGCTTTGACAGCCGCCGCCTCAATTCCCGTATGGCCTACCATATCCGGGTTGGCGAAATTGATGATAATCACGTCGTACTTCCCGGAACGAATCGCCTCCGTCAGCTTATCGCATACGCCGTAAGCGCTCATCTCCGGCTGCAGATCATAAGTAGCCACCTTGGGAGACTTCACCAGAATACGGTCTTCACCCTCATTCGGCTCCTCCACGCCGCCGTTGAAGAAGAAGGTAACATGAGCGTACTTCTCCGTCTCGGCAATGCGCGCCTGGGTCTTGCCATGGGCCGCCAGGTACTCGCCGAAGGTATTATGAAGCTCTACCTTGTGGAAAGCAACCAGCTTATTTGGAATGGTTACGTCATATTCCGTAAAGCATACATAGGTCAGATCCAGCTTTTTCTCTCTTGCAAAGCCTGTAAATTCGTCGTCACAGAATGCTCTTGTAATCTCTCTTGCGCGGTCGGGACGGAAGTTGTAGAAGATAATGGAGTCTCCGTCCTGAATGGTTGCCAGAGGCTTTCCATCCCTCATCACAACGGCCGGCACTACAAACTCGTCGTTGACTCCCTGCTCATAGGAAGCTGCAATGGCGCTGACGCCGTCCGCAGCCTCCACGCCCTCGCCCTTTGTGAGAGCCTTGTAAGCAAGCTCTACGCGGTCCCAGCGGTTATCACGGTCCATCGCGTAGTAACGTCCCATAACGGAGGCAACCTCGCCTACGCCGATCTCCGCCATCTTATCTGTCAGCTCCTGTACATAATCCTTGCCGGATGCGGGCGGTGTATCGCGGCCGTCCAGGAAGCAGTGTACATAGACCTTTTTAAGTCCGTGACGCTTTGCCAGTTCCAAAAGGCCGTAAATATGAGTATTGTGGCTGTGTACGCCGCCGTCGGACACAAGTCCGTACATATGGAGAGCGGAATCTTTCGCCTTCGCATTCTCCACGGCCTTTACCAAGGCTTCATTTTCAAAAAATACGCCGTCCTCAATCTCCTTGGTGATACGAGTCAGCTCCTGGTATACGATACGGCCTGCGCCCATATTCAGATGGCCTACCTCGGAATTGCCCATCTGTCCGTCGGGAAGTCCAACAGCCAGTCCGCTTGCATTGCCCTTTACAAAGGGGCACTCCGCCATCAGCTTATCCATCACCGGGGTCTTTGCCTCGGCCACCGCATTGCCGTCTACCTTTTCATTCAGGCCGTAGCCGTCCAAAATCATCAATACTGTCGGTTTCTTACTCATTGCTCTTCTCCACCTCTGCTATTGCTGCTTTTTTCATGGGAATCCTGCAGTTCCGGTTGCTTCCGAACTCTACAATCACATCATCCTCGGTAATGTCAATCAGAACGCCGTAAAATCCGCTGGTTGTCACTACCACATCGCCTACCTCCATCGTGGAAAGCATGGCGTTGACGCGCTTCTGCTCCTTCTTCTGGGGACGGATTGCCATAAAGTACATCATGGCGCCAATCAGCACCACATACATAATGATTACTTCAAATCCCATAGCTCCTCCGCCGCCTGTTGCCAGTAAATTCATATAATTTCCTCCTAAAATTGACCCTGACCGCGGCTTTTTGAAACCCGGCGGATCTTCTCCTTAGCTTTAAGGCTGTTGCAGAGCTTTGGCCTCAAAGCACTATTACCATACTAGCACAATACGGAATCTTTGGTCAAGGGTGTATAGTATTTTCTTCCTATTATAAACCATAACAGTTTACTTCTGTCATTTTATCGAATCAGGTTCCGCCTCTGCTCATCCGCTCAAGCTTCTCCTTTTTATAAGCCCCGTAACGCCCTTCCTCAATAGCCGTACGAATCTCCGTCATCATGGTATTGTAGAAATACAGATTGTGCAGCACACAGAGCCGCATACCCAGCATTTCCTTTGCTTTCAGAAGATGGCGGATATAAGCCCTGCTGTACCGCCGGCAGGCAGGACACTGACATCCCTCCTCAATGGGCCGTTCGTCCAGCTCGTACTTTGCATTGAAAAGATTAATTTTCCCATAATTTGTATATAAATGACCATGACGGCCGTTCCGGCTCGGGTACACGCAGTCGAAGAAATCCACACCCCGATCCACGGCCTCCAGAATATTTGCCGGCGTTCCCACTCCCATCAGGTAGGTGGGCTTGTCCTCCGGCAGATAAGGCACCGTTTCTTCTATAATATGATACATTTCCTCATGGCTCTCCCCCACGGCCAGTCCGCCGATGGCATAGCCGTCCAGATCCATTTCCGCTATCTGCTTTGCATGTTCGATTCGGATATCTGCAAAAATAGCGCCCTGGTTAATTCCGAATAAAAGCTGCTCCCGGTTAATGGTATCCGGCAGTGCGTTAAGGCGCTTCATTTCCGCCTTGCACCTTCCAAGCCACCGGGTCGTCCGGGCCACGGAGCGCTCCACATAATCCCGCTCCGCCAGAGCCGGGGCGCACTCGTCAAAGGCCATTGCAATCGTGGAAGCGAGGTTTGACTGAATCCCCATGCTCTCCTCCGGCCCCATAAATATCTTTCGGCCGTCCACATGAGAATGAAAATATACGCCTTCCTCCTTGATTTTCCGCAGAGAGGCCAGGGAAAATACCTGGAATCCGCCGGAGTCCGTGAGTATGGGCTTATCCCAGGACATAAATTTATGTAAACCTCCAAGTTTCTTTACAATCTGATCCCCCGGGCGCACATGAAGGTGGTAGGTATTGGACAGCTCAATCTGAGTGCCTATGCCCTCCAAGTCCGACGTGGCGACTGCGCCTTTGATGGCCGCCGCTGTTCCCACGTTCATAAAAACAGGCGTCTGCACTGTGCCGTGTACGGTAGTCAGCTCCGCTCTCTTTGCATTTCCGTCTTTTTTTAAAATACGATACATTTATTTCAGTCCCCTTGCTTTCAATTCTTTCATTATCCGCTTGTAAACGGGAATATCCACTCCATAATCCGCTGCCAGTCTTTCCACCTCATAGACCAGGCCCTCAATCTCGGACGCATTTCCCCTGGCAATGTCTCTTTGCATGGAGGTTCCAGCCTCGGGGCTTAAGTCCGCAAGGATCTTCAGATTCGCCTCCACAATGTCTGCCTGAAGCCCCAGCTCCATAGCCTCGGCAAGAGCCTGAAGCTCCTTTACCATAGCAATAAAGGTTTTTCTTGGCTCCCCTTCCTTCTGGAACGCTCCGGCCTGGGCATGAAAATACTCCCCTGCCGCCGCCATAGGGCTTACATAGGTAAATTTCTTAAAGGCGTCCCGTTTTACCTGATCCGTATAATCTCCGTAAATGCCTGACTCATCGAGATCCCTCTTTACCTGACTAAGTTTTTTAAGCTGCTCCTCTCCCGCCTGCTGCCCCGGACGAAGCCCATAAACCACCCGGAAAATATCGCCGCCGTGGGTAATCTCCCCCGGAGCGGAAATATGGGCCGCCACATAGATACAGCCGTCCGTCACCGTCAGCTCCGGAAATTCCCTTTGAAGCCTCTCTCCTGTGCCGAAAATATTCAAAACCGGGATCACAATGGTTTCGCTGACTGCCGTGCGGCGTATCAACTCCGCGGCTTCATGCAGGGAGTAGCCTTTTACGCATACAAAGAGCACGTCCGGCGTATCCTGATATTCTTCCATCCTCATTGCCTTTACCGGATGGAGGGTAAAATCTCCCTTTGCCGTGTGCTTCATGGTGATTCCTTTTTCCTGCAATGCTTTTAAATGGGCGTTTCTGGCCAGAAATACTACATCCTTGCCGGCCTTTGCTAAAAATGCTCCTATGCTCCCGCCTACGGCGCCGGAGCCTGCTATTACATACTTCATTTCTCTCTCCTATTTTAAGTCGCTGCGCGACGGCACTAAAGGGTAAAGTCGCTTCGACACACTGTGATGAGAGGAACTTTTATTCGAAAGGGCACTCATAAAAGTTCCTCTCGTGCGCCTTTGCGACTTTACCATCCAACAAAAAACATTTCTTAGCCGAACTAATTCTGTTCCGCCATATCCTCCCCCGGTTATTTCATCCAGATTTTATACAAGTATTCCATTTTTGCGCTCATTCCTTCCAACAAAGCGTCTGCCAGGACAAGTGCTGTCATGGCTTCTACCACGACAACCGCTCTTGGTACAATCACCGGATCGTGGCGTCCCCGGATGCTGATCTCAATGTTTTCTCCTTCTTGATTAACCGTGTGCTGTTCGGATGCAATGGAGGGTGTGGGCTTGACTGCCGCCCGGAATACCAACTCGCTTCCATCGCTGATTCCCCCGAGTACGCCTCCTGCATGGTTCGTTTCCTTGCTTATTTTTCCTCCGCGGCTTACGAAGGCGTCGTTGTTGGCGCTGCCTTTGGCCTTGGCTGCCTGGAAGCCGTCTCCCATTTCAAAACCTTTTACCGCTCCGATGGACAGGATTGCTTTTGCCAGATTGGCGTCCAGTTTGTCAAAACATGGATCTCCCAAGCCGGCCGGAAGTCCCCGGACCACGCACTCGATAATGCCGCCGGCGGAATCCTGCTCCTGCATACATGTCTGCAGATAGGCCGCCGCTTCCTCTGCTGCTTTGGCATCCGGCATAAAGAATGCATTCTCCCGGATGGCTTCCTCCGAAAAACGTTCTTTGTCTATCCGTACCGGGCCAATGGCGCAGGCGTAGGTGGTGAGACGGATTCCAAGCTCTTTTAAGAGTTTCGCAGCAATGGCTCCCGCCGCCACCCGTCCAATGGTTTCCCGCCCGGAAGAACGGCCGCCGCCCCGATAGTCGCGAAAACCGTATTTCTCATCGAAGGTATAGTCCGCATGTCCCGGGCGGTAATAGGAGGCAATCTCGCTGTAGTCTCCGGAGCGCTGAGAAGTATTGCGCACCATCAGGGAAATAGGGGTTCCTGTTGTCTTTCCCTCAAATACACCTGAGAGAATCTCCACCTGATCCGCCTCCGTCCGGCTGGTGGTATATCGGGACTGTCCCGGCTTTCTGCGGTTTAAATACTGCTGTATGTCTGCTTCCGCAAGGGGAAGTCCGGCCGGACACCCGTCCACTACCACGCCGATGGCCTTTCCGTGGGACTCTCCCCAGGTTGAGATGCAAAAATGCTTTCCGAATATTGAACCTGCCATAGTTGCTGCTCCTGTTCTGTCTTTATTTCTTTTGTCACAAAAATCTTCTACTATCATAGCGGACTTTTTGTCATTCGTCAAATACTCCGTTAATTGGTATCATGGGAGCTTTATTTGAATACTCCCATTTAACTGTATGTCATAAAAACGGGATTTTGAGCCATCAGCATTTATGAAAAAAATTTGATTCACATGCCGCATCATATACAAAAGAAGGAGCAACAGCCCTATAAGAAGCCATCACTCCCTAATTTTATACCCTTACTCCATAACCATCAAAATCTTCCCCGCACCTTCACTTTCTCAATCTTTACAGCCTCTACTTTAAAAATGACGGTTCATTTACTTTGTGGACGCCTTTGCCTAAATCCTATCCCTCCGCCACAGTCTCCATCTCTTTTGCCACCTGCTCCTCACAGGATCGCATAGCGTCAATGGTCATGGAAAACAGCTTATCCAGCTCCCATCCCAAAACCTCCGCACCGTCGCGGATCACATCCCGGGAGCAGCCGGCCGCAAAGCGTTTGTCCTTGAATTTCTTCTTGAGACTGGAAACCTCCATATCCATCACGCTCTTGGAAGGACGCATCCGCGCCGCCGCCCCGATAAGGCCGGTCAGCTCGTCTGCGGCAAAAAGAATTTTCTCCATCTCATGCTCCGGTTTCACATCACTTACCAAACCATAGCCATGACTGCACACCGCATGAATCAGCTCGTCTTCTGCGCCGCCTTCTTTTAAAAGCTCCGGAGCCTTCCGGCAGTGCTCTTCCGGATACAATTCAAAATCAATATCATGAAGAAGTCCGGCAATGCCCCAGAAGTCCTCTTCCTCTCCGTATCCAAGCTCCTTTGCATACCAGCGCATAACGCCCTCCACGGTCAGGCCGTGAAGAATATGAAAAGGTTCCTTATTGTACTTCCTAAGCAGCGAAAGCGCCTGCTCTCTTGTCAATGCTGTTTTCATCTTATCTTCTCTCCTATTCCAGTTCCGTAATATCTCTTCCAATACACCCGTATAAAATCAATTTCCAGTCACAAATGCATGTGCCTGTAAATCGATTTTACACCCGGAAGCATCCGCCCCCGATAAACTCCCGCACCAAGGAATTATCCGGAATAAAGGAGCTGTCCACGCCCAGGAAATAATCCAGGAACTTCAAAAGACGTTTGGCCTCCAGGTATTCCGGCTCCTCCCGCCCGATTCCGAAAAGCAAAGGCTCCGCATACTGCTTCAATACCGCCAGCTCATAGATCAGCGCGGAGTTGAACATCGCATCCGCTTCCTCCTGATAGGGGAAAATATTTTCATCCTCTCCCCGGCGAACGGAAGGCCACATACTGATCGTCCGGGCCGCTCCTGAGCCTCTTGTCCTGGCATCCCGCACCATTCGGCGGATCAGACGCCCGTCCGTGGTGGGAATCCGGTTATGTTCATCTACATTGAGCTGTGTCAATGCGCTGATATAGATCTTAAACTTACTCTCCCTGGGCAGGCTGTAGGAAAGCTTGTCATTGAGACAATGAATCCCCTCCAATACCAGAATATCCTCGTCTCCCAGAGTCATATAATCTCCGTTGTACTCTTTCTTCCCCAGCTTAAAATTAAAACGGGGAATCTCCACGGTCTTTCCGGACAAAAGCTCGCTCATCTGCTGATTAAACAGCTCCACATCCACAGCCTCCAGGCACTCGAAGTTATAATTGCCATCCTCGTCCTTCGGCGTCATCTCCCGTTCCACAAAATAATTGTCCACGGCAATGGGATGAGGTCTAAGTCCTGCCGCTTTAAGCTGAATGGACAGCCGGTGGGAAAATGTTGTCTTTCCGGATGAGGAAGGGCCTGCAATCATAATAAACTTCCGGCTCCTGTCCTCCGCAATGGTCCGGGCAATCTCCGCAATCTTACGCTCCTGCAGCGCCTCCTGAGCCATCACAAGATCCTGCATACCTCCTCCGGAAATACAGTCATTCAGCTCTCCTACCGTAGAAACCTCAAGCATATCCCCCCAGGAAACCGATTCCTTCATCACCTGGAATACCTTGTGTTGCGGCTTAAAGGGCGGCACGGTATCCGGCTGCTTCTGCAGGGGGAACTGAATCACAAAGCCCACATCATAAAGATAAAGCTCAAAATACTTCAGATAACTGGTATCCGGAACCATATACCCATAGTAATAGTCCTCAAAATTCCCAAGCTTGTAGATATTCACCCGGGAAGCCCTGCGGTAACGGAACAGCTTTTCCTTGTCATACATCTTATGAGCATGGAAAATAGCAAGTGCCTCGTCCGTGTTGACATTTCGCTTTTCAATAGGCATAGCCTGCCCGGCCAGCTCCAGCATTTTTTCCTTGATCCTCGCCAAAAGCTCCTCATTCAAAAGCAGATCCCCTTCCAGGGTACAGTAGTAACCATTGCTTAAGGAGTACTGAACCTGAGCACGATGTATCCTGTCGTGACCTATCACCTTATAGACAGCCTTCATCAAAAGCAGCGTCATACTCCGCCGATAGGTCTGCTGACCGATAAAGGTAGCCGTGGTAAGAAAATCAAGCTCACAGTCTGAACTCAGCTTTTTTGAAAGCTCCTGAAGCTTATTGTTCACAGATACCAGAACAATATCGTAGGGATAGTCCTTCTGGCAATCCTTCGCAATCGTTTGATAAGCAGTTCCTTCCGGATACTCATAAACCTTCCCGTCAATCGTTACTTTGTAATCCATATGTGCCCTCCTATTAAAAGTCGCTGCGCGACAGCACTAAAGGGTAAAGCTGCTTCGGCACACCGGTAATGAGTGAAACTTTTATTCGAAAAAGCACTCATAAAAGTTCCTCTCGTGCGCCTTTACAGCTTTACCGTCCAGCATAAATTATTTCTAATAAATACTTGACATTTCTTAGCTGGACTATTCCAGTTCCATAATCCTAAACCACCAAAAACGGCTGCCTCACCGCCTCCGTATATATGGTAAGCTCCGGAAAATTCCGCTCCACAAAGCTCTTTAGATCCGCAATAAAAATATGCTCAATCCCGTAATGTCCGGCATCAATGACCGCCATACCGCAATCCTCCATGTCAATTCCCGTATGGTGATCAATATCCCCCGTAATCAACACATCCGCCCCAGACATAAGGGCCGGCTTCGCCATGCTCTTCCCCGCCCCCGGCGACAGGGCGGCGATTCTTACTGTCTTGTTCAAATCCCCGAAAACCTTTACATTCGGCAGATGGAACCGCTCCTTCACAAGCCCTGCACATTCCTCCAGGGTCATAGAAGCGGGAAGGCTTCCCACCCGTCCGATCCCTTCCCCGTCAAAAACCTCCTCCAGCACAAAGGTATCCGTAAGCTCCAGAAAAGAAGCCGCAAGCTCCGCCATTCCCATCACATCATAATTCGTATGCATGGCGTAATAAGAAATATTACCCCGAATCAATCGAATCAGCCGTTCTCCCACATAATCATCTGTGGTAACGGATTTGATGCTTCCGAAAATCATAGGATGATGGGTCAGAAGAAGATCCGCCTTCTCCTTAAGCGCCCTGTCAATCACTCCGTCCGTAGCATCCAGAGCAATGTACACGCTCCTTACCTCCTGCTCCCGATCTCCTGCCAGAAGCCCTACATTGTCCCAATCACAGGCATAGATTCTCGGATACCGCTCTTCTATCTTCTCAATCAAATCCTGGCATTTTATCATAAAACTCTGCCCCTCCCATTTAAAAGTCGCTGCGCGGAACATTACTTCACCATTAAACATTCCGCTTCTGCTGCTCAAGAACGCAGCCTTCCAAAGCCTCATTCAAAATCCGTATATCCCTCCGAACAAAATACTCCCGGGCACGCGTCCGCTCTTTTCCCTCCTTCGGAAGCCTCTCAAGAATCTTCTCATTCGTCTCAATCTGCTTCCTCAGATAATTTTCCAGAACCGGAAGGGACTGCTGCAGATCAACCCTCCCGTAACGATATTCCGGCAGGGTATAAGTCCGCCCTTTCCCCTGTACCGCCTTCATCATGGGATAATATTTTCCATCCTCATTTACAATATCCTCACGGATAATCTGCCAGTCATTCCGATAAATCCACTGACGGATGCCTGCAATATCAGACTGGGGCTGCAGGATCAGCTCCCGGACGGAGGAAAGCGCCTCTCTTCCTTCATACAGAATCTTCTCCATCAAAATGCCGCCCATTCCGGCAATCAGAACCGAATCTCCCTCCCCTGCCCTGAGGGCTGTCAGGCCGTCCGAAAGCCTTGTTTGTATGTACCCGATAAGCCCCGCTTCCTCAATATGGCTTTTCGCCCGTAGAAGAGGGCCTTCGTTAATATCCATAGCAATCGCCGAAGGAATCCGCTTTGTCTCACAAAGGCAGATGGGAACATACCCATGATCTGTTCCCACATCCACCAGGCGGTTTCCGGGAGATACCATTCCGGCTAATCGCTCCAATCGTTTTGATAGATTCATAGCTTAGTCCAGATAATCCTTAAGCTTCCTGCTGCGGCTCGGGTGACGCAGCTTCCGAAGAGCCTTGGCCTCAATCTGACGGATACGCTCGCGCGTTACCTGGAACTCCTTTCCCACTTCCTCCAGGGTACGTGCCCGCCCGTCGTCCAGGCCAAAACGCAGACGCAGCACCTTCTGCTCCCGATCTGTCAGCGTACTCAAAACCTCCACAAGCTGCTCCTTTAAGAGCGTAAAAGCCGCGGCGTCGGAAGGCACCGGAACATTGTCATCCTGGATAAAGTCGCCAAGATGGCTGTCCTCCTCCTCACCGATAGGCGTCTCTAAAGACACCGGCTCCTGAGAAATCTTTAGGATCTCCCGGACGCGCTCCACCGGAAGCTTCATCTCCTCCGCAATCTCCTCCGGAGAAGGCTCTCTTCCAAGCTCCTGCAAAAGCTGCCGTGATACGCGGATCAGTTTGTTAATCGTCTCCACCATATGCACGGGAATCCGGATGGTTCTGGCCTGGTCCGCAATGGCTCTCGTAATGGCCTGACGAATCCACCAGGTAGCATAGGTGCTGAATTTGAAACCTTTACGGTAATCAAACTTCTCCACCGCCTTGATCAGTCCCAAGTTTCCTTCCTGAATCAGATCCAGGAAAAGCATCCCTCTGCCCACATAGCGCTTGGCAATGCTGACCACCAGACGCAGATTCGCCTCCGCCAGACGCTTCTTGGCCTCCTCATCTCCCAGCTCCAGACGCTTTGCCAGCTCAATTTCCTCCTCCGCGCTTAAGAGCGGAACCTTTCCAATTTCCTTCAGATACATGCGGACGGGGTCCTCAATGCTGACGCCCTCCGGTACGGAAAGATCGATTTGTTCAACATCGACTTCGTCCTCATCCGTGAGAATAATCTCATCGTCATCGTCGTCGCTGGTAATCCGGAGCACGTCAATATTGTGGGCTTCCAGGTATTCCAGGATTTTCTCGAAATGCTCCGCATCCAATTCCATGTCATGGAAAAAGTCGTTGATCTCCTGATATTCCAGGATATTTTTCTTTTTCTTTGCCATAGCCAGAAGCTCTTTTAACTTCTCCTCAAATTTTACCATGTTTTCTTCCATGTTGTTCCATCCTTCCATAACTTGTTAGTATTTTATCCTTAATCCAAAGAAATATGCAATTTCTCCAATTGACGCCTGCGCCCTACTACCTGCTGCAGGCCAATCATATCGGTTGGGTCCAGTTCTTTTGCCCTCTTTTCCAGAGCATTTTTCAAAACCTTGTAAACCGCTTCCTTCAGAGCCTTCTCCAATTCTTCCTTTGTGTCCGTCTTAAGCTCCGCATTAAAAACGGCCGCCGCCCTGCGCTGCTCCTCGGAATCCTCAAAGGTATTCACAATCCGGGCAGGATTCAGCTCTCCCCTCTCCTGCTGCTCATAAAGCATGCCGGCAATCCGTTCGTAAAGGGGAACCGTAAAGTCCTCCGGCGATACATGACGGCGGATCTCCCGGAAATATACGGGATCGGAGATCATCCAGGTCAGCAGAAGCTTCTGGGAGGCATCGCTTCCGTCCTCCTGCTCCTTTTTGCGTGAGGACACATCCCTTGGGCGTTCCACCGGCCGGACACCCCCCAGAGCAATCCCCATCTGATTGACCTTTTTTTGCAGCGCTTCATAGCCGACATGATACTGCTGCGAAAGCGTCTCTATGTAATTATTCCGCTCCAGCTCGTCCGAAAAACCCAGAAGCTTTCTTGCCATCTGATCAAAAAATGCCGTCTTGCCTGCTGGGTCCTTCAGATTAAAGCCCCGCTCCAAAACCTCGATTTCGAAAAGGAAGCTGCTCTTCGCCTCGTCTATCCGCTGCTGAAAGGCTTCCGTCCCCAGAGCCTTGATAAATTCATCCGGGTCCTTATAGGGTTTCATATTGATCACCCGGACGGAAAGTCCTGCCTCCTTCAAAATGGGAATAGCCCGAAGCGCAGCATTGGTGCCTGCCTCATCGCTGTCATAGGTCAAAAGCACCTCCTGGGTAAACCGCTTCAGAAGAAGGGACTGCTGCGGGGTAAAGGCCGTCCCCAGGGACGCCACCGCCTGGTTAAAACCTGCTTGATGGAGGGCAATCACATCCATATAGCCCTCGCAGATGATCATATTGGACTTCCGGGCGCTTCTTGCAAGGTTCAGACCGTAGAGATTCCGGCTTTTGTCGAAAATCCTTGTCTCGGGGGAATTTAAGTACTTGGGCTTGGCATCCCCCATCACCCGCCCTCCAAAACCAATCACCCGGTTATTGCCGTCCATAATGGGAAACATCACCCGGTTCCAGAACTTATCATAAGCTCCCCGCCGCTCGTCCATCGTAATCAGGCCGGAATCCTTCAAAAGCTCGTCCGAATACCCCTCCTGCTTTAAGTACTTGTAAAGCTGTCCGTTATACTTGCCGGAATAGCCCAATCCAAAGCGGCGGATGGTGTCGTCGGTGAGCGCTCTGTTTCTGAGATACTCGTAGGCATCTCTCCCGCTCTCCTGCTTAAGCTGATAATAATAGAACTTAGCCGCCTTTTTGTGAATCTCCAACAACCGGCCCTTTAAGTCCGCCTGCCGCTTTGCTTCCTCCGAGTACTCCATCTCCGGCAGAGTCACGCCGCAGCGGTCCGCCAGATACTTTACGGTCTCGGGAAAGGTGTAGTTCTCATATTCCATCAGGAAATTGAACACCGTGCCTCCCGCATGACAGCCAAAGCAGTAATACATCTGCCGATCCGGCGTCACGGAAAAGGAGGGCGACTTCTCACTGTGAAACGGGCAGAGTCCAAAGTACCTGCTCCCCTGCTTCCGAAGGCGCACGTAGCCGGATATGACATCCACAATATCATTTTTTAAACGTATTTCCTCTATTAAATCCTCCGAATAATACATGCATTATCACCCATTCCAATCAGGAGCAGTTATTCCGGCCCGTTTTTCCGGCAGCACAGGTCAAAAAGCTTCCCGGGCGTGCAGCCATCGCAGACAGTGAACACAGGCTTCACTGCTATTTGTGCAACGCCGTACTAGATGCTCCAAGCCTTGGGAATAAAATATTCGTTAAACTTGTAGATCGCATACTGATCTGTCATGCCGGATATGTAATCGCAGACCACAATCTCCTTCTCCTCATGCTCCTGAAAAAGCATATCAAGAAATTCCTCCGACATCTCCCGGGGATGCTCCATATAGTAGGAAAACAAAGCCTCCAAAAGCTCCTGAGCCTTGATCTCCTCGCTTTTTGCCAGGGGATTCGTATACAGGTTCTTAAACATAAAGCTTCTCAAATCCTGCATGGCGCCGCCCACCTCGTCGGACATGCGAAGCTTCCTCTCTTCTTGCGATTCCCCTGCCGGCCTCTCCTTAAGCCAGTCCACATTCTGCATCACAATATCATGGATCAGCGTATTCAGCCGTTCCCGTGTGGAATGTCCCAGAATATCCCGGTATTCCCCGGGAATATCCGTCTCCTCCAGAATCCCTGCCCTTATAGCGTCGTCGATATCGTGATTGATATAGGCAATCTTATCCGCAAAGCGCACAATCTGCCCCTCCAATGTATAAGGGCTGCCGTTTGTTCTGTGGTTGCGGATGCCGTCCCTTACCTCCCAGGTCAGATTCAGGCCCTTTCCCTGCTTTTCCAGGCGTTCCACCACCCGGACGCTCTGCTCATAGTGGGCAAAGCCTCTGGAGCACAGGCCGTTAAGCGCTCTTTCCCCGGCATGTCCAAAGGGCGTGTGTCCCAGGTCATGGCCCAGTGCAATGGCCTCCGTCAAATCCTCGTTGAGCCGCAGGGCCTTTGCCACCGTTCTCGCTGTCTGGGCAACCTCCAGGGTGTGGGTAAGACGTGTCCGGTAATGATCTCCTCTCGGGGTCAGAAACACCTGGGTCTTATGCTTCAGACGGCGAAAAGACTTGCAGTGAAGAATCCGATCTCGATCCCTTTGATACACCGGCCGTATATCACAGGGCGTCTCCGGTGCATCCCTTCCCCTGGAATCCCTGCTGAATGCCGCATAAGGACTTAAATACTCCTGCTCCCACTGCTCCGTACTCTCACGAATCGTCATAGGCCGCTCCTTTCCGGAAGGGCCGCTCCCTTCCTGCCAAACCAATGTCATTTCGTTAAGCCGCAAAAATGTGCCGTAAAACTGCCTCTATTATATTTATTCTGCGTCCGCTCTCAATTCCCTCTTTTTTTCTTCAAATTTGGATATTCTTTTTTTCCTACCAAGTTTCGACGGATATATGCAAGGGTTTTCGCCTCTCCCTGCCGCGACAGCATACGAAGGAGATACTCCAAAAGAGCCTTTGTCTCCTCGTGGATCACATAGGCTTCCTTTCCCTGCTCATAGTAGGCCAGAGGATGATGCTGATTGTAGTCGTCTCCCTTGTAAATCCGGGAGGCTGCTATGCGGTCCATCATCATCTCCGCCACATATTTTGCAGGCATCTTCATCCCTGCAAGCTCCCCGCCTGCCTGTAAGCTGTAATCAATCCAGTACTCATAATGATGCTTATTCCGCCCCTTGTGATGGAGCCAGGCGGAGGAATAGCCCCTGCTCTCCCGCTCCGCGTTGTTGGGACTTCGATATCCCTGGTAGTACCGGCATCCGGGCACAAACTCCGCCGGAGAATATTTTGACAGATCGTGGGTCAGCCCCTGCCGGTAAAGACCGATTTTAAAACAATATTTCATCACAAGCAGTCTGTGACGGGTGATTGTGCAAAAATGCTTCCAAGCTTTCATATCTCTACTTTCCTGCCAGCACCAGGATCGTGCGCTCCGGCACCGTAACCTTCCGCTGCTCCTCAAGAATCTCCTCTTCTCCCTCCTGGAAAATGCCCTCTGTCCCTTCCGGTCCCGTATCAAGGGCAATCCGCCACTTACGATCCGCAGGCAGTCCGGGCAGCGCAAATTCATGGGGCATCCAATGCATATTATATGCTACATAAAAGAAATCGTCCTCCACATAATCGCCCGCATACAAAATACCCACGCTTCTGCTGTAATTTTCAAAATCTCCGAACCACGCCTGTTTGCCGTGATAGGATACATCCGGGTAGCCGCAGGAAAGGTAATCCGTCATCTGAAGCTCCCGGGCCTGGTGAAATACGGGATGAGCCTTGCGGAAGGCAATCAGCCCCTTTACAAATTCCAGAAGAGCCGTCTCTGTCTTTCCCGTTTTCCAGGGAATCCAGGATAGTTCATTGTCCTGACACCAGGCGTTGTTATTGCCGGACTGGGAATTGCCCCTCTCGTCGCCGGCGTAGATAAGCGGCGTTCCCTGACTCAGCAAAAGGATGGTAAAGGCATTGCGAAGCTGACGGCTCCGAAGCTTGAGCAGCCGTTTTTTCCTGCTTGGGCCTTCCTCTCCGCAGTTCCAGCTGTAATTGACGTCCGTGCCGTCCCGGTTGGCTTCGCCGTTGGCCTCATTGTGCTTCTCATCATAAGTAACCAGATCCGTCAGCGTAAAGCCGTTATGGTTTGCCATGTAGTTGATAACCCCATTACGCTTAGGGTTGCGTCTTGCCCGGCTTGTTATGGCCGTAAGCTGACCCTCGTCGCCCTTGAGAAAGCGTCTCGCGTCCAGCATAAAGCCGTCGTTGTATTCCGCCAGATTGCGGAAGGCCGGTACTGCCTTTTCCTCATAAATCTCATCCAGGGCAAAGCCTTCGCTGAAAATCTTCGTATGGCTCAAAAGCGGGTCCTGGGCCAGAGCTTCCACAGGCGCGTTATCCCGGTTGATATGTACGCCGTCAATGTGGTATTCCACCACCCAGTAACGGATACAGCCGAGCACCAGAGACGCCTTCGTCCCCTTTGGAAAATAAAATTCCAGAATGATTTCTATTCCGTTTTTATGAAGCTCCCGGATAAGCTCTTTTAGCTCCTGCACCGGATTGTCCGAGGCGGCATAGGAAGCCTTGGGAGCAAAATAGTACGCCTTGGGAGAATATCCCCAGTAATTGATCCGCGTCTCTCCCCCGTCCAAAGGCGCGTATTTTTTAAGAGCCGGACTGTCCACGGAGGCAAGCTCTGAAAATTCATATATCGGCATCAGCTCAAGCTGATTGATCCCAAGCTCTTTTAAATAAGGGATCTTTTCCTTCAGTCCCGCAAAGGTTCCCTTTGCCTTTACCCTGGAGGTTCCATGCTTTGTAAAGCCCCGCACATGTGCCGCGTAAGCTACAATCTCCTCGTAGGGCAGACGAAGAGGTCTGTCTCCTTCCCAGTCAAAGACGCCCGGGCAGATTCGGCCCCGCAGGACTTCCTCCTTTACGGGCTTTCCGAAGCTCTCCCTTCCTGCTATCCGGCAGGCATAAGGGTCTGTAACTACCTGACCGTCAATCTCATAATTATATTCATATCTGTCCGCCGGCAGATCTTTTACCAGCACGGAACGCAGATCTCCATACTGGCCGGAGCCTTCCATAGAGATAGCGGCTTCCGGCTCTTTTCTTCCTTTTCTGTAAAGCAACAAACTGCAGGTTTTTTTATCCGGTACTGCTACTGTAAAACAGGTATCCTCCCCCAGCTTTCGGACGCCTGGACCTTGAAGAATGCCTTCTTTAATGTCATGCTGAATATTCTTGTCCCACTTCTTCATTCAGTTCCTATCCTTTCCGCAATGTTCTGCTTTGTATTGTAAAATGACGATTCTCCCCCTATTATGAAATAATAAAATCGTATTTTTCATTATAGCAGATTTTGTCAGTATTTGACAAGAAATTTCCCGTTCATTTGTAGAAATTTTTTCTAAATTTTCAAAAAAAATGCTCTTTTTACAGAACTTTTAATATTCTGCAAAAAGAGCATTTACCAATGCCGTAATTCTATGGATTTATTCTAAAATCTTTCGAATCCTTTCCTCCATCAGCTCCGCCATTTTGCGGTGGCCTGCCTCTGTGTAATGGATACCGTCTGTCTCATTAACCTCTACCCGATCTCCCGGTTCCAGATAGAACAGATTATACTTTTCGGCAATTTTCCGGTAGTAACCGGGAATCTGACTGCTTCTCTCCTTCATTTTCGGAATCATCTGATCCAAATCCGGATTTCCCACACTGTGGATGGGAACCGGAGCTGTTAAAAGAATCTTTGGAGGCTGAAAATCCGGCCCGGCATCGGATTTTAAAATAACCCGGACTAAATTCTCCATAGAGGTCCCAATATCAAAGGGCGATACGTGAAACCGGCATTTCAGATCGTTGGTTCCCAGCATAATCACGACCAAATCCAGAGGCTTATGGCTGTCCAGACAGGGAAGGAGATACGTTTTCCCGTTTTTGTAATCTTCAACCGGATCCTCCCATACCGTAGTCCGCCCGCCCAGTCCTTCCTCAATCACATAGTATTCCTCACCCAGCATTTTCTGAAGGATTCCGGTCCACCTGACTTCCCTTGGATATCTGGTTATCAGATCCGACTTTAAGCCGTAGGTGTTGGAATCTCCGTAACACAAAATTGATTTCATTGTCATTTGCCTCCTCACCCGTTCCTTACTTTCTTTACTTTTTCTCTGCCGAGAAGTGTATCAAAGGCTACTGCGAGGATTAACACAATTCCCGTAATTACATTTTGATAGTATTGCCCCACATTCATAATGGTCAGACCGTTGCTCAACATTCCGATAATAAGCGCTCCGAAAAAGGCCCCGGCCATGCCGCCCTTGCCGCCATTGATGCTGACGCCGCCGATAATCACCGCCGTAATTACCTCCATCTCCGTGCCTGTCCCCGAAGCAGGTGCGCCGGAGCTGACGCGCCCCATCAGAATGACGCCCGCAATGCCGGAGAGAAAGCCGCTGATGGCATACAGGGATACCAGAATCTTATTTACCTGCACACCGGCCAGCCGCGCCGCCTCAATGTTTCCTCCGATTGCATACACATATCTTCCAAAATAAGTTTTATGAAGGATAAATCCCATAATCAGCACAATGATCAGCATAATGATAACCGGAACCGGAATCTGTCCCACATAGCCCTGTCCCAGAAACACCAGAGATTCCGGAATATCGTAGATGGGGATTCCTCCGGAAAATATGTAGGCAAAGCCCCGAACCACTGTCTGCATTCCCAAAGTAATCACAATTGCCGACACATTTAAGGAAACAATCAGAAGTCCGGTGAGCAGGCCAAAGCAGGCGGCAATTCCCACTGCCAGAATCACAGAAGGAACATTTCCCATCCGAAACTGCGACAGGAACATCGCGCACAGCACCCCCGTCAATCCCAGCTGACTGCCTACGCTTAAGTCCATTCCGCCGGAAATAATCACAAATGTCATGCCTGCCGTTAAGATTCCCAGGATGGACACCTGGCGCAGAATGTTAATCATATTTTTCGCAGCAAAAAAATTCTCTGTTGCAAATGTAAAAAATAAAAATACAAATACAAGCATCAGGAACGTGCTGATCTTTTTAATAAATTCTTTACTTTTTATCCCATTCTTCATGTTTTCAAACTTCCTCCTGCATCCTTTATCCCTGACGCCAGTTCCAAGATCCGCACCTGGCTGGCATCCTCTTTCGAAAGCTCGCCCGTAATCTCTCCCTCATGCATAACCAGAATCCGATCAGACATTCCCAAAAGCTCCGGCATTTCCGATGAAATCATAATTACGGCCATTCCTTCCTTGGCCAGACGGTTCATCAATTCATAAATCTCCCATTTTGCTCCCACGTCAATGCCTCGCGTCGGCTCATCAAAAATAATAATTTCTGATTTTCCGGCCAGGGATTTTGCCAGAACTACTTTTTGCTGATTTCCGCCGGAAAGATTCTTTGTAAGCTGCTCCATGCCCGGGCATTTGATTTGCAGCCGTTCGATAAAGTCTTTGGCCATACCCCGATCTTTCCTTGTGCTGATGACCGCCGCTTTGGAAATCTGTTTTACGGCAATAAAGGAAATGTTATCACGTATGGTCATATCCAGCATAACCCCGTGCTTTTTCCTGTCCTCCGGAATAAGCGCCAGTCCCTGGGAAATGGCATCCTTGGGACTTCGTATCCGGACTTGGCTTCCATGTATCCAAACTTCGCCCCCGCTGATGGGGTCCGCGCCGAAAATAGCTCTTGCTGTCTCCGTTCTTCCTGCTCCCACAAGTCCGGCCAAGCCTAAAATCTCTCCTCTTCGCACCTGAAAGCTAATGTTTTTCAGCAGGGCGGGGGTACAGAGATTCCGCACCTCCAAAACGGTCTCTCCGATTTCTTTTTCCACAGTCGGATACTGCTCATCCAGGCTTCGCCCAACCATCATGCGGATAAGCTCTGCCTTGGAGGTCTCGGCGGTCATGCAGGTGTCCACGTACTCCCCGTCACGCATCACCGTTATCCGATCCGATATTTCAAAGATCTCTTCCATTCTGTGGGAAATATAGATAATGGCCGTTCCCTGTTCCCTGAGCCTTTTGATAATGCCAAAAAGCGCCGTAATCTCCCGGCTGGTAAGCGGCGCGGACGGCTCATCCATGATCAGCACCTTTACATTGGCGGAAATGGTTTTGGTAATCTCCACCAACTGCTGATAGGCTACGGTCAAAGTGCGGACAGGAACCGTAACATCCATATCAATTCCGAAGGACCGCATCAATTCCTCCGCTTTTCGATTCATCAGCTTTCGGTCTATCACAGCACCTTTTGTAAGCTTATTGCCCAGAAAAATATTTTCCGCCACGGACAGCTCCGGCACCAGGTTAAACTCCTGATAGACCACACCAATCCCTAGTTTTCGGGAGAGGGTCGGCGTCATGGCTTCATACTCCCTGCCTTCGTAGAGGATCTTTCCGCCGTTTGGCCGGACGGCGCCGGAAATCACCTTGATCAGCGTTGATTTTCCTGCTCCGTTTTCCCCCATCAGAGCATGGATTTCTCCCGTGCGTACGGTCAGATTCATGTGATTTAACGCCTTTACGCCCGGATATTCTTTTATAATATCTTTTAACTCCAGAATTACATCCATATTCTGCCTCAATTCTCCTTTTCATCTTTATCGGTCTGCCGCTATCCCTTCGGAATGGGCAAACTTTGTTCGGTAAGGTTGGAATTTTGGGATAAAAAGGGTCAGCTCTTTGTCAGGAAAGAACTGACCCTTTTTATATGCTCTATTTTACATAATCAGAAATATTTTCCGGTGTTACCGCTACTAAATCCTGTACATAATCCTTCTCGAAGTCCTCGCCCCTGATGACTGCAACACATGTATCCACAAGCTGCTTTCCTGTTCCGGACGGGTTCTGATCTACCGTAAACTGATAGATGGTTCCCGCTGAAATCTGCTTCAATGCCTCATCGGTGGCATCCACGCCTGCTATGATATACTGCTCGGGATCTGTCATCTGATTGGATTTGAATGCCTCAAATGCACCCAGAGCCGCACCGTCGCTGACGCCGCATACAACTCTCAAGTCCGGATTTGCCTGGAGGAAGTTTTCCGTGTTGGTCATTCCTTCCGACTGATCCGCTGCGGTGGCATCCGCCACAAATTCTACGTTGGATGCAAATTCCTGAACACCCTCCATGATGCCCCGTTTTCTCTGAATTACGGACTCCATCAGGTCATAATTGAGTGTCGCCGCCTTGATGGTCTCTTCCGTTCCCCACTTCTCGGCAATCCATTTGCCTACGGCTGCGCCCTGGGTATAGCCTAATGTATACTCGTCCGCACCTATGTATGCGTCATAGCCCTCTACGGTAGCCGTCAGGCATACGACTGCAATTCCCTGTTCCTTTGCTTCCTTGATTACAGGCTTTAAAGCCTCGGAATCTACCGGGCATACAATGATACCATCCACGCCGGACTGAATAAAATTCTCGATTCCTGCAATCTGAGTCTCCGAAGAATCCTGTGCGTCGTTTACCATCAGCTCCCCGCCCAAGTCAGCAATCTCTGCCTTTGCCGCCTCAATGATACTGATGAAAAACTGCCCGGAGCTATTTAAAACAGAAAGGCCAATCTTGTAGCTTCCGTCCTTATCTCCTTCTGCCGGTGCGGAAGCTTCTGCTTCTCCTTCTCCCTCAGCCGCCGGCTCCGGGGGTGCTTCTTCCTTCTTTCCACATCCTGCAAATGTTCCAATTACCATTGCCATACATAATACAATTGCTAATAATCTCTTTTTCACACTGATCCTCCATTCAGGTGGTTTCCCGCACGATCAGATCGCCCTGGAATGCCACTTGATCCTTTATCTTTTCTCCGTTAATTTTTGCAATTACAATCTCCGCTGCCGTCTGTCCCAGCTTGCGGGTCGGCTGACTGATTGTGGTGAGCGCCGGTTTGATAAGATCGCTTAGCTGAATGTTGTCAAAGCCCATGACGCCGATTTCTTCCGGGACCTTTATATTCAGGATGTCAAGTCCCTTGATGCATCCGATTCCAATCATGTCAATGGCCGCCATAATCACATCCGGCCGTTCCGCCAGGGATACGTAATATCTGGCCGCATCCTTTCCAAGCTTAATATAATCCGGCTCATTCTCTCTTCTTACTCTGTAAATCCATTTTTCATCTGCTTCCAGTCCGCAGTCCTCAAGCCCTTTCAGGTATCCCAGATACCGCTCCTGAATCACACTGATATCCTCCGTATTGAGAATATAGCCAATCCTTCGGTGACCCTGGTTATAAAGGTAGCGCACGGCGCGGCGAACACTCTCGAAGCCGTCCACATAGACATAGGATACCTCGCTGCAGTCGTCAAATATTTTGTCCATGAATACAATGGGAATCTGCTTAGACACCTTTTTTAAATATTCTGAGACCTCGTCGTTTCGGTGGTAGGTATTGTAAATGATTCCGTCGATGTTCCGCTTTAGCAGCTCCCGGGTGTATTCCACGTCGGATACCGTGTGACGCTCCGTGTTGCAGACAAATACCATGTATCCGTATTTTAAGGCCACATCCTCCACTCCCCGGAACATTTCCTGGTAAAAAGGATTGGTATACTCCGGCACCACCATTGCAATTGTTTTGGTAAATCCGGTGCGCATGCCCTGGGCAAAATAGCTTGGGAAGTATCCCAATTTTTCGATGGCGTCCTCCACAGCCTTTCTGGTAGCAGGCTTTACTGTTCCCTCATTGTTAATTACTCTTGATACCGTGGACTTTGAAACTCCTGCTTCTCTTGCCACATCCAGTATTGTAGCCATTTGTCTCCCTCCATTTATACAAATCTGCATTTTCTCTGTAATTTGTCCGAAATCTTCATTCGTTGATCTTATTATACATGGAAGAGACCTTATTTTCCATACGTTTCATATTTTTGAAACTTTTTGGGAACGATTTCATTTTTGTTTAAAAAAATATGCTGGCATCCCTCCTTCTGGTTTTTAGATATTTTGTATATTGGGAACGTTCCAGTTTCTACTGTAATCATATACTTTCACCATTCCTTTGTCAATATGTTTTTTCTGCTTTCGTAAAATTTATTTCATTATTAATTGCATTACTTCCAACTTTTCTATCACCATTATAATAGAATCTCCAATCCGCCCTACATAAAATAGTTACACTTTTCAAAATAGAAGTGCTGCTCTTTTTCAAACAAACTAACCAGCTTATCCGTTTTTTCTTCTTCCCTATATTCTTTTAGAGCCTCCAGATACTCATTTCTATTTGCATCTTCAACCACAACCGGCACGATACCATTCTTCATACACTCTCTGAAAAGAATCAGTCTGCCTGTCCTGCCATTCCCGTCTTGGAAAGGATGAATACTCTCGTATCTGGCATGAAACTCAGCCAATACGGAAATATTGATATCCTGAGCATTATACCAATCCATTAATAAATACATTTCCTGACTGACATTTTCCGGCCTTACGGTCTGATACATGCCAATCATATTAGGACGCTGCTTATAATCACCAATAGCATATCCATTAGCACGATCTTCAAAAACTCCGGATTTTAACTCATAATGAAATTGCTTTATCAGTTCTTGTGATAATGGCTCGTCCAATGTATCCAACATCTTATTAAACATTAGGAAATGGCCATTCATTTCCTCTACATCCTTTGCTCTGTAATAATCATCTGATTTTGGAAGTGTCCCATGATCAAACAGAGAAGCAGTTTGTTCCTCAGTAAGCGTGCTCCCCTCAATTTTATTTGAATTATAGGCAAGTAAACGCTGCGTATATGCATACACGCCGGATCTGTCAAACCTCTCTCTTTCTATTTTAAATCTTTCCAGAAGGAAATTTATACTTGCCCTTACATCCATCTGCTTTGCTGCAGTCATAACACACCTCTTTTTCGTATCTAAAAACATACTGTTTCTTGTACCTATATTATATGCTGCTATTATGCACAAGTCAATAAAATAACCTGTGCGGACAAATCGGCTCAAAGCCCCGATTTAAAGGCTTTGAGCCGGATTTTTGCAGAGATCCGAAACGGGCCTACTGCCTGAGATAATTATTGATGGTTCTTTGAAGTATTTTCAGACTGCTGTCTACCGTTTTGTCATTTTCCAGAATATTGCTGATCTCGCTGTCCGCCAGAGCTATGGCCTGTTCATATCGTTTAAACTGGGGTTCAATATGCCCCTCCTCAATAACCCGGCCCAGAAGCCTCCCGCTGATAACCGTATCGCCTTCCTCCATATCCTCCTGGACTATGCTTTCCATTTCGCTTGACTGGGTGACGGCCTTGAGGACCGAGGCTCCCTGAGAATAGCGGAAAATCTCTGTCTGAAGCTCCTCGTCATAGGTCAGAAGCTTCAGAAACTCCCATGCCAGCTCCTCTTCCCCGGTGCTGGAGCTGATACCCATTAAAAGAGTCTCCACCTGGGAAAGGTTATCGCCCTTGGTTCCCGCCGGCATGGTTATGCAGTCCCACTGGAAGTTGGCATACCGCTTGATTTTGTAGGGATAAGTCTTGTAAGTCCGGTATTCCGCAAAGGTCAGCGGCATAAATGCCACATTGCCGTTGTTAAAATCCTCCTGAACCACCTTCTGACCCTGGTTCAGCTCATTGAGCTGCCGGATATATTTCACTGACTCTACCAGGCGTTCATCCGTAAAATACCCCTGGGTTCCGTCCGAATCAAAGATTTCCCCTCCATTAGAACAGACCGCGTCCTTCCAATCGTAATTAAAAATTCCGAACTGATCCGGAACGCCGTCTCCGTTGGTATCCTTCGTAACCTTCTCGCAGATAGCAAAGAGATCCTCCCATGTCCAGTCCTGATCCGGCATGGCAATACCTTCCTTGGTAAGAAGCGTCTTATTGACAAACATCAGCGTAGGCACCGTCTCATAGGGCAAGGCATACTGAATGCCTCCATACTGCCCCGTACAAAAAGCGCTGGAGAAATAGCGGTCCGGCTCAAAGGCCGCATCCCGTTCTATAAGCTCATCCAGATTCTTCATCACCCCAAGAGAAGAGAACTGATTAAAATCCGTCCCCAGGACCATAAACACATCCGGCTCCCTGCCCACCAAAAGCTTTCGGGAAAACCACTCGGAATAATCCTCCTTTAAAACACCGCTGTAATAGTGGATACGGACCCCCGGATGCTCCGCCTCAAAGCGGGCAATTGCCTTATCAATGAGTACAAAGCTGTTGGCCGTTGCCACATCCCAATTGCTTCCTGTAAACATACCGAATTCCAGAACAATCTCCTTCTTCCTGCTGTTTTGGACAATCAGCAGCGCCGCGGCACACAGCAAAGCCGCCAGGCCTATCCACACTTTTTTATAAACCTTTATATTCCCCATCTTCATCTCCCGGAGGCTGCCGCCTTATCCTGCAGCAGCCCTGTCCGCCCCTGCCTTTCAGTCCTCCGGCGCCTGCTTCGCCGCATTCGTCTGCACCGCCCAGATAGCTAACTGGGTGCGATCCCTTAAATCCAATTTATTTAAAATAGTGCTCAGATAGTTCCTTACCGTTCCGTCTGACAGATTCAGAGTATCCGCAATCTCCTTGTTCGCCGCTCCGGTCCCCACCTGGGCAATAATTTTCCATTCCGTCTTTGTCAGCTCCTTCACTCCCTTATTTCCCACGGGAATCGTATAATCTCCCTGGGCCATCCGGGAAAACAGGCGCAGCACCTTTGTGGCAATATCCGGGTTAATCATGGCCCGGCCGCCGTATACCGTCCGAATGGCATTCTCGAGTTCATCCATTGAAACACCCTTTAAAAGATAACCGCTGGCGCCGAATTTCAGCGCATTATACACATACTCATCATCATCAAAGGTAGTCAGAATGATAATTTTAATCTGCGGATAATTTTCCTTGATAATCTTTGTGCACTGGACGCCGTCCATCTTGGGCATCCGGATATCCATCAGTACCACATCCGGCTTTTGTTTCCGGACACACCGAATCACCTCCTGCCCGTCAGCCGCCACGTCCGTTACCTCAAGTCCTTCCTTGCTGTCCAGTACAATCTGAAGGCTCTGCCTAATCAGCTCCTGGTCGTCTGCAATCAAAACCTTAATCATAGCTTTCCCCCCAGCGAATCGGTATATGGGCAGTTACGGTAAATCCCTGGTGCTTTCCGTCAAAGGTCACCGTCCCCCGCAGCATTTCGATTCTTTCTTTCATATGCTTTGTTCCAAAGCCGCTCTTCATCTCTTTGCAGCCGATTCCGTTGTCACGGATTGTCAGAAGTATCTCCCCTTCTATCCGTTCCAGCGTAATCCAAATCTCTTTTGCCTTCCCGTGGCGGACTGCGTTGGTAATGCTCTCCTGCACCACACGGTAGATGGCATTTTCCTCATCCTCATCAAATTTGAGATGCTTCTCCCCGGTTTTAAAATGAATCCGGACATCGGAAACTTTGCTCATATCCGTAACCATCTTCCGGATAGCCACCTCCAGGCTCAGACGCTCCAGGGAATCCGGCCGAAGCTCATTCACCGATCTGCGGATATCCTGGATTCCCTCCCTGCCTGCCTTTGAAAGCAGCGCCAACTGCTTTCTTGTCTGCTCCGGCGATACGTCAATCAAAGCCAGACATGCGTCCAGTCCGGTAACAATTCCCGTAAGCGTATGTCCCAAGGTGTCGTGAATCTCCCTGGCCAGGCGGTTTCTCTCCTTTGTCTGCGCCATGTGCTCCGTCACATCCGCATACTCCTGAAGCTGCTCATTGGCTGTCTGCAGCTCCTGGTAGAGCCGGTTGACCTCCTCAATGGTGCCGCGCTGGACATTAATCACATAGACGCAGTAGACAATAAACAAGATAATATTCAGAGACAGCAGTATGTTGTAGATGCTGAAAAGATACTGCTGCGTATTGTAAGAGTAGTACTGAATATAATCGGAAATATTGTAAAGCCGCATATAGATAGACAGCAGCTCATAATCCGCCACCAGATAGCCCGCAATTGCCATTGCTACAAAGGCCAGCTTCATCTTGCCGTCCTTTACATAGGCAATCACGCTGGCAAAGACTAGAAGCAGCAGCCCCTTGTAGTTAAAGTCCAGCAGATAAATCACAACGCTGCACGCGAGCATATCCAGAATCAATGTCGCCACATTCCATTTGTTCGGGATCTCCCTCCAGAGATGACGTACCAGAAAGGTCAGTATGAGAACTCCCATAAAGCCCATGCAGATAATCATATCATTTTGGGGATTTTCCGGAAAAGAATCTATCGCATTTAAAAACTCCCGGGCATCATAATTGCCGATAATTTTTCTGGTTGTCACATAGATAAGCACACAGATAGCCACAACGCAAAAAACATTTAAAATCAGCATGGCTCCCTGAAGCAGTGTTACAAAGCGTTCTTTACTGTCACTCATAATTATTATTCCGGTTCCGCAAGCCCCGGGCCGCACATCCCTCTGAGAAGGATTTCCGGCCGCTTAATGCATACGTCCGTAAATCCTTCTATGTGCTGTCCGGGCCTTGCTGTTTTATTGCCTTCTATTCCAGTTCCGCAAGCCCCCGACCGCACATCCCTCTGAGAAGAATTTCCGGCCGCTTAATACATGCGTCCGTAAATCCTTCTATGTGCTGTCCGGGCCTTGCTGTTTTATTGCCAGCCATTAATTTCATAGGCGTTTAGGTTTTCCCTGGTAATCATGTAAGGCTCAATGCTGATATAGGGTTCGATTTCCGCCCCATTCAGATAATCATAAGCCTTCTTTACTGCTACCTCGCCAATAGTCTTGGGGCTCTGAGCGCTGGTTCCCGACACGGCTCCAAGCTCTAACATGGCCTTAAAATCCGGCGAGCCGTCAATCCCGTAGATCAAAACCCCTTCCTCTCTGTGATACTGCTGCAAGGCTGCCAAAGCTCCCAGGGCGCTTGGATCGTTTCCTCCCAGTACGACATTGAACTCCATATCCTTTTTGAGAAATTCCCCTATCACATCCGCCGACACCTCAAATTCTCCCGCTCCTGCCTGGGTATACACCACCTGGTAGCTGTCATTTCCCTCAATGGTATCCAGAAACCCCCGGACACGGTTTGTAATTGAAGTCTGTATGGGATTGTCTATGATCACAATCCGCGCGCTGTCCACCCGCTTCATCATGTCCTCTGCGCAGAGAACGCCGGCCCGATAGTTGTCTGTCTCAATGACCGTAACCACATATTCCCTGTTCTTTACGACCGTGTCCACATTAATCACCACAACGCCGGCCTCCCGGCATGCCTCCAGGGCGGGCTCCACCTTCTCCCAATCCACCGGATTTAAAAAGAGCACTTCGATCCCTTCCTCAATCATCTCCATGATCTGGGCATTCTGCCTTTCCTGATCCTGGTTTGGGTCTCTGGAAATGAGAATATCCCCGTTTCCGGAGACGCCTTCCTCTATGGCTTCATGGAGCACGTCAAAGTACGGATTGTTCCTGGTCATATAGGTGGCGCCGAAAACCCGGGGAATATGCTCCTCTTTATTGTCTCGCATCATCCCGCAGCCTGTCAAGATGCAAAAACCAACCAGAAATCCAATTGCTAAAGTACTTTTTTTCATCTTCTTCTCCATTACAAAAGCCTCCTTGGCCGGAAGGCCGCAGAGACTTTTGGTATAAATCGGTACTTTTTATCTTCCTGCCTTTTTATTCCGGATGAAGTCCACATATACCGCAAGAAGGATAACCAAGCCCTTAACGATATACTGCCAGTTGGAGTCTACTCCTAACAGGTTCAGGCCGTTGTTCAGTACGCCGATGATCAGAACGCCGATCAAAGTGCCGCCGAGACGCCCGGAACCGCCGCTCATGGAAGTACCGCCTACCACTACCGCCGCAATGGCATCCATCTCTGCGCCGTCTCCTGCCGTGGGCTGGCCGGAATACAGACGGGAAGCAACCACCAGGCCTGCAATACCGGACATAATGCCCGTGTAGGTGTAAACAATAAATTTTACCTTCTGCACATTGATACCGGAAAATTTTGCCGCCTGTGCGTTGCCGCCCACCGCATAGATATGTCGTCCCAGCTGTGTCCGATTAATCATAAACGCCGCGATGATAAATACAATAATCATCAAAATGACAGGCGTCGGCACCGGGCCAACATAGCCGGCTCCCGGAAACTTGAATGTATCTGTCATACAGCGGATGGGAGAGCCTCCGGTAAGCACCAGGGCGATTCCTTTGGTAATGTTCATAGATGCCAGGGTCACAATAAAAGGCGGAATATCCGTCTTGCAGATGACAAAGCCGTTGAACATACCTACAAGCGCTCCCACGCCGATAGCCGCAAGAAATCCCACAATCTCGGGAAGACCGAAATTGATCACGCAGCCTGCCGCCACAACGCCGGAAAGCGCAATCACAGAACCAACCGAAAGCTCAATGCCTCCTAAGATAATGACCATAGTCATACCAGTGGCCAAAAATAAATTGGATGCGTTCTGACGAAGAATATTGAACACATTCTTCGGCGTCAGAAATGTAGCCCTTGTGGTGGGGAACACAACCAAAAAGATACACATTACCAACAATGCAATTATAATACCAATATTATCCTTGAAATATCTGACAATTCCATTCTTTAATCTGGCTGCCATAGCTTCTCCTCCTTCACTTCGCTCTTACTTTGCCGCAAGCTGCATGATCTTTTCCTGAGTAACGTCCGCATGATCCAGGCATCCGGTAACACGGCCCTCATTCATAACATAAATCCGGTCGCTCATATTGATAATTTCCGGCAGCTCGGATGAAATCATAATGATAGACATTCCCTGTTTTACCAGTTCGTTCATAATCCCGTATATTTCCGCCTTTGCGCCTACATCCACGCCGCGGGTAGGCTCATCCAGGATTAAAATTTTGGGAGCTGTGGCAAGCCAGCGTCCGATCATAACCTTCTGCTGATTTCCGCCGGAGAGATTGCCGATAATCTGCTCCTGGCTCGGTGTCTTTGTTCCCATCATATCAATGTATTTCTGAGTGATCTCTTCCTCCTTTTTCACATTCACCCTCAGATTTTTGATAAATTGGGAAAGAACCTCAATGGTGGAATTAAAGCGCACGCTCTGCACCTTGTAGAGTCCTTCCTCCTTCCGGCTCTCGGGAACCAGAGCGATTCCGTATTTTAACGCGTCTATGGGAGATTTAATCCGCACCTTCCGGCCCTCCACAAAGACCTCGCCGGACATATGGTCTGCCAGCCCGAATACTGCCTTCATGGTCTCGCTTCTTCCCGCACCCACCAATCCTGCAAAGCCGATAATCTCTCCCCTTCGAAGTTCAAAGGTGGCATCCTTTGCCATCTTATTATCTGAGATGTGCTCACACTTAAGCACTACCTCCCCCGGCTCCAGATAATCCCGTGTATAATAATTGGTCAGCTCCCGCCCAACCATCATGGCAATGAGTTCATCCTTTGTCGTCTCCTTCACCACCTTGGTTCCGACGGTCTCCCCGTCACGCATGACAGTTACCCGATCACAAATCTCTTCCAGTTCACTCATTTTATGAGAAATATAGATAATGCCCACGCCTTTTTTCGTAAGGGCACGCATAGTCTCAAACAGGAAGCCCACTTCCTTGTCCGAGATGGATGAGGTCGGCTCATCCATAACCAAAATTTTAGAATTAAAGGAGATTGCCTTTACAATCTCAACCATCTGCTGCTGCGCAATGGTCAGATGTTCCACCAGCGTATCCGCATTGATGTTCATCTCATACGTATCCATAAGCTTCTGTGCTTCCTCTGTCATCTGCTTACGGTTAATATTCATTTTGCTTCCCGGCTCGCGGCCCAGAAAAATATTCTCGGCAACGGTCATATAGGGAACCAGAACCAGTTCCTGGTGCACTATGGAAATGCCCGCCTCCCGTGCCGCCACAACACCGTTGATGGCCGCCTTTTGGCCGTCTATGTAGATCTCTCCCTCTTCTGCATGGTAAATACCACCCAGTACTTTAATCAGAGTGGATTTACCGGCGCCGTTCTCCCCCAGAAGCGCATGTACTTCTCCGGCTTTTAACTGCAGACCTACATTCTGAAGGGCCTTGACGCCGGGGAAGGATTTATGGATTCCTTTCATTTCAAGTAAATACTGTTCACTCACGCATCGCCACCACCTGTCTTTTAAAACTATCACATCGGAAATAGAATACTTGGCAAAAGGGCTTTGCTCCGTCTATGGACCAAAGCCCTCTTTTTTCCTGTTTTATCAGTCACTCAATTTCTTATCAGCGTTTTGCCGCCTTCTTCTTACTGCCATCCGTCCAGACCGTAGTCGCCTACATTCTCAGAGGTGATAAGGAAGGTCTCAATGGGGATAAAGGCTTCTACTTCCTTGCCGTCCAGCCACTCGTATGCGGTCTCGGCAATGGTCTTGCCGATGGTGATGGGAGACTGTGCTCCCGTACCTTCCAGTATGGTGTCCTCAAGAAGCTTCTTCACGTCAGGAGAACCGTCCACACCGTAGATAAGCGGGGTTACGCCGGCTGCGTCTGCCGCTGCGTATGCACCGAGAGCCGTGGGATCGTTGCCGCCGAAGATAGCTACTACATCAGGATGAGCGGTCAGAAGGTCAGTTGCCTTCTCATTTGCCACCTGCTGATTTCCCTGGGCATCCTGCTGTCCTACTATATTGAAGGTTACGCCGGAATCCTCGATAGCCTTCAAAAAGCCGTCGGTTCTGTCAGTTACGGACTGCATGGTCGGAGAGTCAAGCACCAGAATGTCACCGCCCTCGGGAACCTTCTTTGCCAGATCCTCGCCGCATACATAGCCTGCATTGTAGTTGTCGGAGCCTGCATAGGATACCAGATAGCTCATATCGCCAACCTGGGTGTCAAAGCCGAACATCGGAATGTCTGCTTCCTTCAGTGCATCCAGCGCCGGAATAATGCCGTCCGCGTCTACCGGATTTACAAACATAATCTCAACGCCTCTGGAAATCAAGTCCTCGATCTGATCGATCTGTGTGTTGGAATCATTGCCCGGGTCTACCGTGAGCAGTGTATCGCCGTTAGCCTCTACTACCTCGCGGATAGCTCCCTCAAGCGCTACGAAGAAGGGATTTGTTCCGTCCATACAGGTGTAGCCGAATACGCGTCCGCCGCTCTTTGCAGGCGCCTCCGCATCATCTCCCCCATCCTCTGCCGGCGTTTCTGCCGGAGCTTCCTCTGCAGGCGCCTCCGCCGGAGCTTCTGCCGGCTTGCTTCCACATCCTGCTACCGCTGCTGCAAGCATTGCGGTACACAACAGTGCGCTAAGAATTTTTTTCTTCATTTTAAAATCCTCCCTTGAAAATTTTTTCTTTGTTACAGTAATTATCATAAAAAATTTTCGGTTTCCGCGCACCTGTATTTTGTAATAAATTCTCTATGACATTTGTCACTTTTTAACGGCGGATGTTCCGCAAAAGTCAAAGACCCCATAGCTGCTGCCGTGGAGTCTTTGACTTTATATTCCATTCACCCGGCCGCCGCAGAATCTTTTTGCGCGGCGGAACGGTTTTTCTCTCTTCTCTTACTCTAAATCTTTCTCCTGTTCCTGACTCTTCCCTTCTTCCTTGGACTGCATTTTTTCCATTTCTTCCTTTCTTTGCTTCCTTTTTCTTCCAAAGAAGGGCTTCTTCCATATAAGCTTTCTCACAAGCCGTACCACAATTACAATTATAACGGCCCATATAATAAGATAGGGCAGAGAACTGATAAACCAGATGGCAAAGCTGCGAAGATCCCGGCCGATGTCATAGAAATTGTCGGACAGGCGGATTCTGATTTCCTGGAAGAAGGTCAGCTCTTCCACCACCGGAGCCACACGCTCTACCTCGCGGATGTCAATGTCTACCGTACTGTAGCTTACTTGGTTGTCAAAGGTCCGAAGAGTGGAGCCGTAGGACTGAAGCTCATAGCGCACCTGGGAAAGACGGCTCTCGATGGTGAGAATATCCTCCATAGATTCCGCCTTTTCCAAAAGCTCCAGAAGGCGCGTCTGCTCGGTTTCCAATGCCTTTTTATGGCTTTCCACATCCACATACCGAAGAGTGATGTCCTCAACGGACTCGCTTTTATTCGTTACGTTGCCAAGCTCGCTGACCACAGTTACAAAGCCGTCCAGCTTGTCAGAGGGAATCCGCAGCTTCATCCACGCGCGGCGGCTCTCATACAAGCTGTAGTAACTGCTTCCGGAAACTTCGGAGCTTTCTATGTATCCGCCCAATTCCTCTACCTTGCTTCGGATGTTTTCCAAAAGGGGATCAAATTCCTTTGTCTCCATGCTCATAGAGACGGTTTTGATCAGCTTCTGGGCAGTCGGGGCAATGCTGTCGATTCCTGCGGTGGAGGATATACCGCCTCCGCCCTCCTCTGCTGCGTAATCATCTTCCGCCGGAGCCTCCTCTGACTTATATTCCGCAGATGTATTATCATAATATCCCGCATCATAGCTTTCTTCTGACATCGACGGTGCGGAAGCAGGCGCCGTATCCGCATACTTTGCGCCGCAGCCGCTTAAAATTAAGATGCCTGCCGCTAATAAAGCAATTCTTCTAATATCTTTCTTTATATCCTTTCCCATATTTTTCCTCCTATAAAAGTCGCTGCGCGACGGCACTAAAGGGTAAAGTCACTTCGACGCACCTGTAATGAGAGGAACTTTTATTCGAAAGGGCACTCATAAAAGTTCCTCTCGTGCGTCTTTGCGACTTTACCGTCCGGCAAAAAAATTATCTAAATCGCTTGACATTTCTTAGCTGGACTATTAAAAGTCGCTGCGCGACGGCACTAAAGGGTAAAGTCTACTCCCAAGTCTGTTCCAGCGCTTCCTCCAGATCCTCCTCCGGATTTTCGAAGCGGAACTGGGAGCACAGGACCAGACCGTCCAGGTAGGTGACTACCCGGTACATCTCTGCATCATAATCAAACTCATAGTTATCCGGAAAAATCTCTTCATCCTGAGCCATGCCCGGCTCAAGGCTTACCAGACGGCGCTCTTCCTCCTCCGTAGGCTTTTCCTTCGGCGGCACGAGATACCAGGCGCCGTCAATGAGTACCTCCAGATCCATAGAGGCATAATAGTAAATCGGCCGTTCGTCCATATTTCCAATCGTTACCTTGATGCTCTCCGCATCCCGTGCAATCACAGGGCTGTTCACAAGAGTTTTCACAGTCTCCGTTTTTTCCTGAAGTCTCTGATTGTCAGCCAGGAAAATCCTGCCGCCCATGTATTCCACGCTCTCGGGCGCCTCGGCCTCGCCGGAATCTCCCGCCAAAGCCTCGTCCGGTTCTTCCGCTCCTCCTGCCGCAGTATCCTGCTCCGCTCCCCCCTCCTCAGATGCAGGCGCTTCGGCTTCTGTCTCCGACGGAGCTTCCGCCGGGGCGGACATATCCGTACTGCTCTTCGATCCGCTTTTTGATACCAGAAGCAAGCCTCCCGCAAAGGCTCCCGCCACTACAAGGAGCACAAGAATACAAGCCGCCACCCGGTTAAAGCTGTAAATAAATTCCTTTCGGTGGATGGTCCGCCGCTCCGGACGGCCCTTGGTCTTTAAAAGCTTTTCCATGTACTCCCGAAATTCTTGGGAGAAGGTATGCATACGGGCAATCTCACACTCCGGGGGAATGAAGCTTAACTGCTCCTCCATGCAGGCGTCCAGCGCTTCCTTCAAAAGCTCTTCTTTTGCGTCTAAGGCTTTGTCTTTTTTATCGCTTCCCGGCACGGCCTGCCACCTCCTTTTCCAGCATTTCCTGAAGCTTCTTTCTTGCACGGTAAAATCTCACATTTGCCAGCTTGGGGGAAATATTCAACAGCCCGGCAATCTCTGTGTCTGACATCTGATGCAGATACTTATACTCGAATACCACGCGGTATGCCTCGTCAAGCTCTAAAATACAGGATATCAGATAATCATAATTTTCTTTTGTAATATACTGGTCCAAAATGTCCGAAGATGGGTCCGGTATCTCAAGGCTTATGTCCTCCGAAGAGCAGGTTTCCGCTTTGTTTTTGCGCAAAATGTCAATGGCTTTGCTCTTTACGATGGTCATAAGAAACTTCTTCGTCCTCGGACTGTCCACGTTCTCTACCTTATCAAGATGCCTGGTGAGAGCCAGAAATGCCTCCTGCACCGCATCCTCCGCCAAATGGGCATCTCCAAGAAGCTGATACGCCACATACCAGCAGAACTGCTGATACTGTTCATAAATGAGTGTAAATTTGTCTTTTTCCTCCTGGGTGTCCAGCATGGATAAGTATAAAAGCATCTTAAGGGTCCCCCTCCCCTGCAAAATACGCGTCTTTTGCTTGTCTTTTACATATATAATAACGTATGTGAATTAGGAATTACTACAGAAAACATTAAATCTTTTTTAAAAATTCTCTTAACCTATTATAATGGAAGAAAGATTCGTTTCCAACAAAAAATCACTTTAAAATGATTTATTTTTACAAAAAAGTCATTCCAAAGTGATTTTTTTTATTTTTATACGAAATATGCCTTTCAAACAGATGCTTTTGGCAATCTGTTTATACGCGGATAAAATCCCCGCCCGTAAGGATCCGTCTACTATAATGCATCCGTACTATAATTCGGCGCCTCTTTCGTAATATGAATATCATGAGGATGACTCTCTTTCAGAGAAGCAGCCGAAATCTTGATAAACTTTCCGTTCTCCTTCAGTGCCTCAATGCTCGGCGTTCCGCAAAGCCCCATACCGGAACGCAGGCCTCCCAGGAGCTGGAAGATAGTATCCTCCACCGTCCCCTTGTAAGCCACACGCCCTTCCACGCCCTCGGGAACAAGCTTCTTTGCGCCCTCCTGGAAGTAGCGATCCTTGCTTCCGTTCTCCATAGCGGAGATGGAACCCATGCCGCGGTAAACCTTGTATTTTCTTCCCTGGAACAGCTCGAACTCGCCCGGCGCCTCGTCACAGCCGGCAAAAATGCTTCCCATCATGCAGACATTGGCTCCCGCCGCAATGGACTTGGTAATATCGCCGGAATACTTGATACCGCCGTCGGCAATCACAGGAATCCCGTATTCCTTTGCCACCTCATAGCAGTCCATAATGGCGGACACCTGCGGCACGCCGATTCCGGAAACCACACGGGTCGTACAGATAGATCCCGGCCCGATGCCCACCTTTACGGCATCGGCTCCCGCCTCAATAAGATCACGGGCAGCCTGTCCCGTAGCAATATTGCCTGCGATCACGGGCAGCTCAGGATACGCCTCTTTAATCATCTTCAGACAGCGGATCACATTTGCGGAATGTCCGTGGGAGGAATCCAGAACAATCACATCCACCTGCGCCTTAATCAAAGCCTCCACCCGCTCCAGAACGTTGCTGGTAATGCCCACGCCGGCGCCGCAGAGCAGACGGCCCTTTTCGTCCTTGGCGGACATGGGATACTTGATCTGCTTCTCAATGTCCTTGATGGTGATAAGGCCCTTCAGATTAAAGTTATCGTCTACAATCGGAAGCTTTTCCTTTCTCGCCTTTGCCAGAATCTTCTTGGCTTCCTCCAGGGTAATGCCCTCCTTTGCCGTAATCAAGCTCTCGGAGGTCATGGATTCTTTGATTTTCTTTGTGAAATCGGTCTCGAACTTTAAGTCGCGGTTGGTTATGATGCCCACCAGCTTCTTGCCCTCGGTAATGGGAACGCCGGAAATCCGGAACTTGCCCATAAGCTCGTTGGCCTCTGCCAGTGTATGCTCAGGAGAAAGATAGAAGGGGTCTGTGATGACTCCGTTTTCAGAACGCTTTACCTTGTCCACCTCTTCGGCCTGGGCCGCGATGGACATATTTTTATGAATAATACCGATACCGCCCTGTCTTGCCATAGCAATCGCCATGCGGTGCTCCGTTACCGTATCCATGCTTGCACTCATCATGGGAATATTCAGACGCACGGTCTTTGTTAAGTACGTTGACAAATCAACCTCATTGGGAATTACCTCCGAATAGGAAGGTACCAACAGCACATCGTCAAATGTAATGCTCTCACCAATAATTTTACCCATTCTTCTCTCTCCTCTCGTGTCTATTGTAACAGCCCAAACAACGAATCTGTTACTGTTTATCAGTTTTCATTTTGTTTATATTAATTTTCTATATTAGCGAAAAGAGAGGTTAATGTCAATACAATTTCTTACAAAATTCTAACAAAAAAGTGACCCGAAGGCCACTTTTTTGACTTGTTTTTATTACGCGGACATTTGTCTTTACAGTACAGGCTTTTAATTACATCATACCGCCCATTCCGCCGCCTGCGGGCATTGCCGGAGCTTCCTCCTTGATGTTTGCCACACAGCTCTCGGTGGTTAAGAAGGTAGATGCCACGCTGGTTGCGTTCTGCAGAGCACTTCTAGTAACCTTTGCCGGGTCAAGAATACCTGCCTCTACCATATTTACATATTCCTCATGAAGTACGTCGAAGCCTACGCCCGGCTCGCACTCTTTTACCTTGTTGATAATTACGGCGCCTTCCAGTCCGGCATTTGCCGCAATGTGGAACAGCGGGGATTCCAGAGCCTTCAAAATCACCTTTACACCGGTCTGCTCGTCGCCCTCGGTAGTGTCAAGCAGCTTCTCGATCTCCTTGGTTGCATGGATATATGCGGAGCCGCCGCCTGCAATGATGCCTTCCTCTACGGCTGCTCTCGTAGCTGCCAGAGCATCCTCCATGCGGAGCTTTGCTTCCTTCATCTCGGTCTCGGTTGCAGCGCCCACACGAATCACTGCCACGCCGCCTGCCAGCTTTGCAAGGCGCTCCTGGAGCTTCTCGCGGTCAAAGTCAGAGGTCGTCTCCTCAATCTGAGCACGGATCTGGCCGATTCTCTGATCAATCTCAGCCTTGTCGCCTGCGCCGTCTGCGATGATGGTGTTCTCTTTCTGAATCTTCACGGACTTCGCAGTTCCAAGCATATCCAGGGTAGCTTCCTTAAGCTCAAGGCCAAGCTCCTCGGAGATTACCTGTCCGCCGGTCAGAATCGCGATATCCCGGAGCATCTCTTTTCTTCTGTCGCCGTAACCAGGCGCCTTTACACCAACTACGGTGAAGGTTCCGCGCAGCTTATTCATAACGAGAGTGGTGAGAGCCTCGCCCTCGATATCCTCCGCAATAATCAGCAGCTTGCGGCCGGTCTGTACAATCTGCTCCAAAAGGGGAAGAATCTCCTGGATATTGGCAATCTTCTTGTCAGTGATCAGAATGTAGGGATCGTCAAGATTTGCCTCCATCTTCTCCATATCCGTTGCCATATATGCGGAAATATATCCGCGGTCAAACTGCATACCTTCTACCAGGTCCAGTTCGGTCTTCATCGTCTTGGACTCCTCGATGGTGATAACGCCGTCCTTGGAAACCTTCTCCATAGCGTCGGCCACCATATTGCCCACCTCATCGTCTCCTGAGGAAACAGCCGCTACTCTTGCGATCTGATGCTTGCCGTTTACCTTGCTGCTCATACCTGCAATGGCCTCAACTGCCGCGTCGGTAGCCTTCTTCATGCCCTTTCTCAGAACAATGGGGTTCGCTCCTGCCGCCAGGTTCTTCATACCCTCATGAATCATAGCCTGTGCCAGTACGGTTGCGGTTGTGGTTCCGTCGCCTGCCACGTCGTTGGTCTTTGTAGCTACTTCTTTTACAAGCTGAGCGCCCATATTCTCAAATGCGTCCTCAAGCTCGATCTCCTTTGCAATGGTAACACCGTCGTTGGTGATCAGGGGTGCGCCGAACTGCTTGTCAAGAACAACGTTTCTTCCCTTCGGTCCCAGAGTTACCCGAACAGTATCCGCCAGTTTATTCACGCCTGCTTCCAGTGCGGTTCTTGCCTCCACACCGTATTTAATTTCCTTTGCCATTTTAAAACTCCTCCAGTCTTATTTGTTATACTTCCATATGCGTATTATCGCCCGGCCTCAAAAGGCTGATGCTGTCAATACACGCTTTATTCTACAATTGCAAGGATGTCGTTCTGCTTCACAATGATAAACTCTTCGTCGCCGAGCTTCACCTCATTGCCCGCATACTTGGAATAGATAACCTTATCGCCTTCCTTCACATGCATGGTAACTTCTTTTCCATCCACCATTCCGCCAGGTCCTACTGCGATAACTTCTGCCTGCTGCGGCTTCTCTTGGGACTTACTGGCCAGAATAATTCCGGATGCCGTTGTCTCTTCTGCTTCAAACTGTTTCAGTACAACTCTGTCGCCTAATGGTACTAATTTCATTTCTATTCCTCCTTGATTCTATTGTTGTCGTTTTCTTTATTAGCACTCACCAAGATCGAGTGCTAACTTACGGGTATTATATTAATGCTTTCCATTTTATTTGTCAACACATTTTATGAATTTTTTATATTTTTAAGATTTTAAAAATTTTTCGAAAGAAAAAGAGATGTCTTTCTCTGTGACATCCCCTTTTCTTATCTCAGCTTTACAGCACTATTTCCACGGTCAGCCCATACTTTTCCTTCACGGCCTTTAAGGGGCCGGACTCCGTAAATACATCTTCTACGTCTATCCGCCTCAGCGGTGCATGGGCCGGCATATCGCAGATAGTCTCCGCTACCAGTCCGCCATCTCTCCCTGCTGATTGAGCGCTTGGTAGTTGCTGTCCATATAATTCTTTTTTCCGAAAGGAACATAATTTTCATCCGGCAGAATCAGATTCCCGTTTCCGAGATCCGGGAATTTCTGTGCGATTTCTTTCAGAACCTCCCACTCGTCCCGATTTTGTACTTGCTTCAAATTGTGAATAATCTACCGCTTTTATTTCCTCGTCCTTCTTTTGATTCTGACAGCTTTCTATTTCTTTATGATTATCTCTTTTGGCGCTATCGCCTTTTTTATTGTTCTTCACAGATTCTCTCTTCTCTTTATTTCATTGGAAATTCCTTCTGCAATTCTCTGTGCCAAACTTTCCTGATAATCATCATCCAGCAGCTTTTGACTCTCAGAATAATTTGAGAGAAATCCCATTTCTACCAAAACAGCGGGCATTTGCGTGTTTCGCAAAACATAATAGCCCTCTGTTTTTGCGTACCTCGTTTCAATATCCTCACTTAGCGAAACTGCGTTGATGATACTTTCTGCATATCCTTTGCTTTCTGTCGCATTTGAATTGTTGTAATAACATTCCAAACCAGCTATCTGGGCACCCTTCTCATAATAATTGCAATGAAGACTGATAAAAAAATCTGCATTGGAGGCATTTGCAACGGAAGTACGCTCTGCAAGGCTCATATTTTCATCGGAGCTTCTGGTCAGGATAACTTCTATATTGTCATTCTCCAGAATAGCTTTCAGCTTCAGCGCAACCGAAAGGTTAATATCCTTTTCTACTGCCTTGCCGCTGACCGTACCTCCGTCACTTCCTCCATGCCCTGCATCCACGACAACACAAAACCCCGGGGCATTATTCTCTGCTGAAGCAACAGGAACAACATCGCTGCCTGCGTTTCTACCTGTGTATATATCCGTGTATTTATTTACCTTTTCATCATCCTTTGTAAATCTCTCGTATATGTAAAGACATCCGCAAGCCATAAGTATCATCATTATAATTGGTATCAGTATAACGATTGCCCTCAGCAGATACGCAATCATAAGCCGCTTCATCTTTCTCTTTCTGAGTTTTTTCCTCTTTTGGTATTGTTTCCTGTTCATTGCCGCATTTGTTCCTCAATCTGGAATAAGTCAACACCCCGCGGGAATCAATGGCTTTTTGGTAAAGCGATTTCCTCACCACTTTCTTTTGATAACACATAAATATTTTCTGTATCACAGGTAACAGACATTGCAGGTATATGACTGATCAATTCCTTGTTATTCCCGTCCTTGCCGCAGGAATACAGACATCCGCCGTCCGTCCTGGAAACATAATAGATTGACTGCTCATCCATGCAGAAATCATATGCAACTATATTTTCAT
>OFFF01000198.1_pt1 | contig 48070 bp, 43 predicted proteins | sample 1521301 | NCBI WGS metagenome assembly OFFF01 (sample SAMEA3504101, study PRJEB24116) | mouse gut metagenome | biome: mouse gut; feature: mouse-associated habitat; material: faeces | place: Denmark | collected 2011
CTGACGGCATCTACTTCTCCGCGGACGGGACCGTGAGCATAGACGTGGTGAAGTATGACCTTATGTAAGGAAATGTCTACAAATAACTGATACGAGTTTAAAGCTGTTTTCCTTGTATTTCCGGGTTTTTCTCTAAAGCAGTTGTATCAGTTATTTTCCGACAATTCCTAAGAAAAAACAGACGCGCTATGCGCATGGGAAAGCCAGGCTGCTGATGACGGCAGTCTGGCTTTTTGGCATTTTTCTTTTTTGGGGGCTGCAGCTGCTGGAGCCGGGTTCGCCATCGGCATGGAAAGGAATCAGAAGTTCACTGTGCTTTGCCTCGCATATCCGGCAGAGACGGCGATTGCGCGGCCGAAAGCGGGGAAGCGGCAAAAACGTCTGCCGGAAAGCCGCAGGGTAAGGGGTCCGGGGATTCCGGAAGCGCCTGTTCACGATGCCGGCTCCCGGGTGCTCCCTCCGCAGACATAAGTGACAGGAAGACAATAAGTGTGGAGCCTGGCGGAGGAGGGCTCCCGGAACAAAAGGCCGATGCTTATCCGGGCCATTTCTTCCACCGGTTGGACAATGGTGGAGCAGATATAATCGAAATCCCCCAGCTGGCGGATGCCGTCGAATCCGATTACCTGCACGTCTTCCGGAATCCTCAGGTTCATGCGCCGCAAGGCTTTCATCACGTAATAAGCAACCTTGTCCGTCACGCAGAAGATGCCGTTGATGGACAATCTGCCATGGGTCATATGCCCGGCCAGAAAGGTGTCGAATTTTTCATAAAGCTCGCCGTCGTCGCTTTCTTTTGACAGGGGCAAGACCTCCGGCGTCATCTGCATCGAAACGCTGGACCATCGGTACTGTTCCATGCTCTGCGGCCTGGATATCCCTGTCCTTTTCGTGGATTCGCCGGTGACGGAACTGGGCAGCCCGCTGAAAGCGGATTTCATCTATCCGGACAACCGGTCCGCCGTATGCTGTCTTGTGAGGGAGATGGTACAGCGCGGTAGGAAACGGATCGGGTTCATCGGGGAATATATGCATTGCCGGTCTTTCTTTGAGCGTTATATGGGGTACCGCAATGCCATGTACCTGTGCGGGCTGCCCTGCCCGGAGGAGGTGTGTGTCATCGGCAATCAGGAGGGCGCCCACAGGCCTGCGGCGGAGGAGTACCGGGCGTATCTGAAAGCGAGTTTCCGGAAGATGGCGGAGCTGCCGGAGGTATTTGTCTGTGCCAATGACTATGTGGCCTTTGACGCCATGCGGGTGCTCAAGGGCCTGGGCGTGGCGGTGCCGCAGGATGTGTGGCTTATCGGCTTTGACGATACCGTGGAGGCCAAAGTCAGCACGCCCTCCCTTACCACGGCCTGTATCCACGGCCATGCCATGGGAGATTCCGCAGTCTATCTGCTGGCCTCCAGAATAAAAGAACCGTCTCTGGACTGCCGCGCCATGCATGTGCAGACAAGCCTGATTTACAGGAAATCAACCGCCGATTGAAGCGAATCATGCAAATGGTCCATCGAAAATGAGAAATTCTGACAAGATATTCTGAAAAAATTGCCAAAAAAGCCTATTATTTCTTCTGATTTTGTGGTACAATGCATAGGAAGAACTAAAATCAGGAGGGTATAATATGGCAAAAGAAATGATTGCAATGCTTCTTGCCGGCGGACAAGGCTCCCGTCTGTATGCTCTGACAGAGAAGCTTGCAAAACCGGCAGTTCCTTTTGGCGGGAAATACCGCATCATCGATTTCCCCCTTTCCAACTGTGTCAACTCCGGAATCGATACAGTCGGCATCCTGACCCAGTATCAGCCCCTTGTGCTGAATGAGTACATCGGAAACGGCCAGCCCTGGGACCTTGACCGTCTCTACGGCGGCGTACATGTGCTGCCTCCTTACCAGAAAGCCAGCGGCTCCGACTGGTACAAGGGCACGGCCAACGCAATCTATCAGAACATTTCCTTTATCGAGAGATACGATCCCCAGTATGTCATCATCCTTTCCGGAGATCAGATCTGCAAGCAGGACTACAGCGATTTCCTGAAGTTCCACAAGGAGAAGAACGCGGAGTTCAGCGTGGCCGTCATGGAAGTGCCCTGGGAGGAGGCGTCCCGCTTCGGCCTGATGGTGGCGGACAAGGACGACAGAATCACGGAATTCCAGGAGAAGCCCAAGAATCCCAAGTCCAACCTGGCGTCCATGGGCATCTACATCTTCAACTGGGACATCCTCAGGAAATACCTGGAGGAGGACGAGGCAGACACCAATTCCGAGAATGATTTCGGCAACAACATCATCCCCAACCTCTTGAAGGACAACCGCAGGATGTACGCTTACCACTTCAACGGCTATTGGAAGGATGTAGGGACCATCTCCTCGCTCTGGGAGGCCAATATGGAGATTCTGGATCCCGAGCACAGCGGCATCAACCTGTTCGACGAGGACTGGAAGATTTACAGCCGCAACAGCGGCATGACGGGCCATAAGGTCAGCGCAGGCGGCGTGGTGGAGAATTCCATGATCACAGACGGCTGTAGGATTAAGGGCGAAGTGAAGCACTCCATCCTTTTTGCCGGCGTCAGGGTGGAAGAGGGCGCGGTGATCGAGGACGCGGTAGTGATGGGCGGCACGGTGATCAAGGCAGGCGCGACGGTGAAGCACTGTATCGTGGCGGAGAACGTGACCATCGGCGAGAACGCGGTGGTGGGCGCCATGCCTACGGAAGAGGAGAACGGCGTGGCCACTGTGGGCGCAGGGGTGACCATCGGCGACAATGCCAAGGTAGGCCCCAAAGCCATGGTGAATAAAAACGTAGGAGGCGGTGAAGAAGAATGGTAAGATCAAATACAAGTGCCCTGGGCATTATTTTCCCCAACAGTTACGATGCACTGGTTCCGGATCTGGTGAATGTGCGCCTGATGGCTTCCATTCCTTTTGCCAGCCGTTATCGTCTGATTGATTTCATTCTGTCCAGCATGACCCACTGTGATATCAACAATATCTCCGTGATGGTGAACAACAATTACCACTCCCTGATGGACCATCTGGATTCCGGCCGCGAGTGGGACCTGGTCCGCAAGAACGGCGGGTTACATATCTTCCCGCCCTTTATGGAGAAGAGCGCGAAGCCGTATGTGGGCCGGGTGGGCGCATTGTCCAACATCCTGGACTTTTTGCGGGACGAGAAGGAAAAGTACGTGGTGATCACGGACACCAATATCGTAGTCAATTTCGACTTCGATGACATGATCCGGGCCCATATCGAGAGCGGCGCGGACGTGACCATCGCATACAATGAGCAGGAGCTGCCTGAGAGCTTCCTGAAGAGCCAGGCCAACGATCTGGGCTATTATTACACTTTCGGCCTGGAGAAGGGCAGAATCCGGAAGATATATGTGAACGCCAAGGATGCGGGCGTCCAGAACGTCTCCATGAACATGTTCGTGGTGGAGCGGGAGCTTCTGATCGACATGATCAACACGGCTTTCGTCCGGGGCCAGGAGTATTTCGAGCGGGACGTGCTGCTGCCTCAGCTGGATAAGCTGAACGTACAGGCGTACAAATATGAGGGATATATCGCGCGCATCTGCGATATGAAGAGCTATTTCGACGAGAACATGAAGCTTCTGGACGACTATAATCTGGACGCGCTGTTCTCCGGCGGGCCGATCTACACGAAGATCCGTGACGACAACCCTACCAGGTATATCGAGGGCGCGAAAGTCCAGAACGTCATGGTGGCTGACGGCTGCGTCATCGAGGGCGAAGTGGAGAACAGCATCCTCTTCCGCGGCGTCAGGGTGGCGAAGGGCGCGAAGGTCAGGAACTGCATCCTGATGCAGGATACCGTGGTGGACGCAGGGGCCAATGTGGAATACCTGGTGATGGACAAGAACGTCACTATCACTGCCGGAAAGGAAATGAAGGGAACTTCCACATATCCGGTCTATATCGGAAAATTCCAGACGGTTTAAGCGGCATATCCTGAAGCGGATGATTTTTTGACGACATTTCGGGAAATCGGATGAGAGAATTCGGTCAAACAGCCGAATTCTCTTTTTTTCTTGCATTTCTTTCTTGCCTTTCATATAATGGTACTGGGAATCCGGACAGGAAAGGTTTCCCAGGGAGGAAAAAGGCGCGGCCGGAGCCGGGCTTTGCGAAAAAGTGATCTGTACAGGAACCCAAGAAGCATATTCTTTGGGGAAGGGGATGTGGAACAGGACAGGAGGATTTGCGTTATGGGATTTGACGATTATTCGAAAGCATGTCGATTAGGGAAAAAAGATTATCAGGCAAGGATGATGCGGGGAGAGAAGCCTACTTTGGCGGTTCTGGACGACATCATGCCGGACAGCCGCTATTATGAGGTGCCCCTTGGATTGGTGCAGGTGCCCATAGACCGTATCGTGGGGACGAAGACCATGGGAAGGAGCAGTTCTTTCGCGGGCAATTTCATGCCCATACTGAACGATGGTTCGGAGTTCGCCGCGAAATGGATCAGGCTCAGCGACAGTCAGAAGGAAGAGGGCATACGCGACCCGATCAAGGCCTACGAGTACATGAACTATTTCTATGTGGAGGAGGGCAATAAGCGGGTCAGCGTCATGAAGTACTTCGGCGCGGTCTCCATCCCGGGGAAAGTGACCCGCATCGTGCCTCCGCGCACAGACGAGAAAGAGAATAAGATTTATTATGAATTCATGGACTTTTATCAGGCATCATCGGTGAACTATATCTGGTTCTCCCAGGAGGGCAGTTTCACGAAGCTGCAGAAGGTAGTGGGGAAGAAGCCCGGGGAGGAGTGGACGGATGACGACAGGCTGAAGTTCAGCGACCTCTATACGCGTTTTTCTTCGGAGTATGAGGCCAGGGGAGGCGGCAAGCTGTCCATTACCAAGGGAGACGCGTTTCTGGCCTTCATCACTTTGTACGGCTATGATGAGATGGACGCGAAGACCACCAGCGAGCTGAGCAAGCTGATCGCAAAGAGCTGGGAGGAATTCGAGCTTCTCCAGGAGGAAGGGGACATCGACCTGAAGATGAAGCCCAGCACCGAGAAGAAGCCGCTGCTTTCCATGCTGCTTCCTGTGAGCGCGCCGAAGATGAAAGCGGCGTTCATCTATGAGAAGACCCCCGGGACTTCGGCCTGGACCTATGCCCACGAGCTTGGCAGGCTCTATCTGGAGCAGACCTTCCCGGACGAGGTGAGCACCGTGGCCTATGAGAACGGAACCGAGGAGAATGTGGAAGGGCTGATAGCGGATGCCATCCGTTCGGGCTGCAACCTGATATTCACCACCACGCCGCCCTTCGTGCAGGCCAGCGTGAAGGCGGCCATCGCCAATCCGGAAGTGCGGATACTGAACTGTTCGTTGAATACTTCTCATCGATATATCCGTACATACTATTCACGTATGCACGAGGCGAAGTTTTTGATGGGGGCCATTGCCGGGGCCATGGCGGAGAACAACCAGCTGACGTATATCGCGGACTATCCGATTTTCGGTTCCATCGCCAATATCAACGCGTTCGCTCTGGGGGCGAAGATGATCAATCCCCGGGCCAAGGTCCATCTGGTGTGGTCCTCCATGAAGGAGCTGGACATGGAGAAGGTAGTGCGGGAGACGGCTTCCACCTGCATCTCTGGAAGGGATATGGTGATTCCGGAGGAGGCTTCCCGGTTTTTCGGCATTTATCATGTGCAGGGCGAACATTCCAGGAACCTTGCCATGCCCCTGTACCACTGGGGGAAGTTCTATGAGCAGCTGATCCGGACGATCATGGACGGCACCTGGAAATATGACGACAATGCCTCCACCACCAAGGCGATTAATTACTGGTGGGGCATGTCGGCGGGGGTCATCGATGTGGTCTGCTCCAGGCATCTGCCCATCGGCACCAGGCGGCTGGTGGAGCTTCTGAAAAAGACAATCATGTCGGGAGAATTCAATCCCTTTGCGGGCATCCTGTACTCCCAGGACGGTTTGGTGCAGAAGGATCCCGGCAGGGTCATGCTGCCGGAGGAGATCATGACCATGGACTGGCTGGCAGAGAATGTGATAGGCGCCATCCCCAAGAAGGAGGAGCTCAAGGAACAGGCAGAGCCTGTGATTAAGCAGCAGGGCGTTACGAAGGAATTAAATTAGGCGGCGGTACCGGAGCGGCAGCGGCACTGGAATAGAAAGGCTGACTTGGAACGATGAAGATTTTGGCGATTGCGGACGAAGAGTCCAAATATCTGTGGGACTATTTTGAGAAAAGCAAGCTGGAGGGAATCGACCTGATTATTTCCTGCGGCGATTTGGATCCGCGTTACCTTTCTTTCCTGGTGACACTTTCCACCGTGCCGGTGCTGTACGTGCACGGGAACCACGACAAGAAATATGAGCAGATGCCGCCCGAGGGCTGCACCTGTATCGAGGACAAGATTTATGTCTATCGCGGGCTGCGCATCCTGGGGCTGGGCGGTTCCATGCGCTATAAGCCCGGCCCTCATCAGTACACGGAGAAGCAGATGACCAAGCGGGTCAGGAAGCTGCGGTTCCAGCTGTTCCGCAAGGGAGGCTTTGACATTCTGGTGGCCCATTCCCCGGCCTATCAGCTGGGGGACGGGAGGGACCTTCCCCATCAGGGGTTCCAGGTGTTCCGGGCGCTGATGGAGAAATACCGTCCCAAGTTTTTCCTGCACGGCCATGTGCATATGACCTATGGCAGGCAGCATAAGCGGTATGACAGATATATGGACACCCATATCATCAATGCCTACGAGAGATGCGTCTTTGAATTCGAGGACGAAGACCCCCAGGCGCATATCCGCTGAAATGACTCTGGTGGGAACGGGCGCGTCCTGTGGGACAGCGAGAGTTTTGGCATCCGGGACAGAATGATGCGATGAAGATGCAGGAACTCGAATTCCTTGGGAGGTGGCTGCAGGTTTTCGGAAAGCCGGAGGGCACTGCTTTTAGTGCCCATTAGCGCCGATTGCTCTCTCGAATCTTAAGTGGAAGTTCCGGTCGAGGGACGTCCTGAGAGAAATTGCGCAAAAGACTAAGGCGCTTGTCCTAGGGGAGAATGCGCTGGATCAGTATTTGGCAAGAAAAATACGCTGAAAAAAGTGGTGGAATCAATGAGCCATGAGGTGTATAATTATAATATGTGCGGCACAGAGGCCGCCAGTATCCGGAGAGAGATCCAAGCCGGAAAAGCAATGTGGCAATATCAAAAAGCATGTAACTGCATGCGGAAAAGAGGGAAAAATGAACGCAGTATTGGAACAGATCAGCAAAATCGGCATCGTTCCCGTTGTAAAGATTGACAGGGCTGAAGACGCGATTCCTCTGGCAAAGGCGCTGTGTGCGGGAGGGCTCCCCTGTGCGGAGGTGACATTCCGCACCGACGCGGCGGCGGAGGCCATCCGGCTCATGACTGCCAACTTCCCTGATATGTGCGTGGGCGCGGGCACGGTGCTGAACGCGGGACAGGTGGACGCTGCGGTGGAGGCAGGCGCGAAATTCATCGTCAGCCCCGGCCTGAACCCCAGGACCGTGAGATACTGTATCGAGAAAAACGTACCCGTCACTCCCGGCACTTCCAGCCCTTCCGACATTGAGCAGGCCATTGAGCTGGGGCTGGAGGTAGTGAAGTTCTTTCCCGCAGAACAGTCCGGCGGCCTTGCGAAGATCAAGGCCATGGCAGCCCCCTATGGAAACATGAAGTTCATGCCCACCGGCGGCATCAATGCCAGGAATCTCACGTCCTATCTGGATTTCGGCAAAGTCATCGCCTGCGGCGGCTCCTGGATGGTTCCCGGGGATCTGATGAAGGAGGGCGCCTGGGACAAGATTGAGCAGCTGACCAGGGAAGCGGTCCAGACCATGCTGGGCTTTGAACTGGTGCATGTGGGCATCAATTTCCAGAACAAGGAGGATGCGGACAAGGCTGTCAGGCGTCTGGGATTCCTCTTTGGCCTGCCTGTGAAGGAGTACCCCGCCGGCAGCTTCGCCGGTACCCTTGTGGAGGTGCTGAACACCCCGGGCAGAGGTACCCACGGCCATATCGCCATCAGGACCAATTACATCGAGAGGGCGATCAACTACATGGGCACGGTGCTGGGCGTGGCATTCGAGGAGCCGATCCTGAGGGACGACGGCAAAATCAACGCCATCTATCTGAAAGAGGAAATAGGCGGCTTCGCGGTGCATCTGCTGCAGAAGTGAAAGGAGGCGGACAAGCATGCCGCGGTGTGGCAGCCGGGACGCAGAAACGGCATAGAGAGACCGCGGCAGTAATGGTGAGGTCCATGAATGATGAGAAAGGATGAAGGAAGATGGCAAAAATAATTACCATGGGGGAAATCATGCTGAGGCTGTCCACCCCCAACTTTGAGAAATTTATTCAGGCGGACGAGTTCGACATCAACTATGGCGGCGGCGAAGCCAATGTGGCGGTATCTCTGGCCAACTACGGGCATGACACGGAGTTCGTCACGGCGGTTCCCGACAATGAGATCGGCGAGTGCGCGGTGGCTTCCCTGCGGAAGTACAATGTGGGAACGAAGCATATCGCAAGGTGCGGCGAGCGGCTTGGCATCTACTATCTGGAGAGCGGCTCCTCTATGAGGCCGTCCAAGGTGGTCTATGACAGGGCGCACTCTTCCATTTCTACCGCTGCTGCTGCGGACTTCGATTTCGATGCGATCTTTGAGGGCGCTGACTGGTTCCATTTCACAGGCATCACCCCCGCTGTGTCCGACACCGCGGCCGAACTTACCGAGGAGGCGCTGAAGGCGGCCAGGAAGCACGGCGTGAAGGTGTCCGTGGATCTGAATTTCCGCAAGAAGCTGTGGTCTTCCGAGAAGGCCCAGAAGGTCATGAAGAATCTGATGCAGTATGTGGACGTGTGCATCGGGAACGAGGAGGACGCGGAACTGGTGCTTGGCTATAAGCCCGGCAAGACCAATGTCACCAGCGGCAATCTGGAGCTGGCCGGTTATCAGTCCATTTTTGAGCAGATGGTGGCTGACTACAACTTTGAATACTGCGTTTCCTCCCTGAGGGTGAGCAATTCCGCTTCCGACAACGGCTGGTCGGCATGTATCTACGCCAGGGACAGCAAGGTGTTCTATCATTCGAAAGAATACAGCATACACCCTATCGTCGACCGCGTGGGCGGCGGGGATTCCTTCGCGGCCGGCGTCATCTGCGGGCTGCTGGACGGCAAGAACTTCAGGGCCGCTCTGGAATTCGCCGTGGCGGCTTCCGCGCTGAAGCACACCATTCCGGGCGACTTCAACCTGGTGTCCAGGAAAGAGGTGGAGACTCTGGCCGGGGGAGATGCCTCAGGGCGTGTGCAACGCTAAAAATATTCCACCTGTGCGGTTGGATGCTCATTCGAGCATCCGAACCACTCCCGCATTCGCAAAACTCGCGTTTGCGCGCACTTGCGTCTGCATTGCAATAACTTGCATGCAGACAAGCCATTGGACTGCAACCGCACAGGTGAAAAATATTTCATTTTTAGGAGGATTTTTGAAATGAGTTCTTATTACAAGCATAAAAGGACAGAGAGCGCTAAGGTACCTTATTCATTCAGGTGTGAGCAGTGCACGAAGGAGAGCGGCGCGCTGCAGGCTACGATTGTGGGGACGGAGGCGACTCATAATAGTATATCCAGGTCTTTGTCCCAGAAGGAGGAGACGAAGCTGGGAGAGCAGGCTTTCCAGAATTTGAAGAATACTCTGCAGGAGGCTTATGAGAATGCGGAGGGGAAGCACATCTATAATGCGGCGTTCAAGGATATATGCCCTCATTGCGGGAAGCCTCAGTCCTGGGCGGTGGCTAATCTGAAGAATAAGCTTTTTGAGAATTCTATCATCAGCGTCCTGGTGGGGCTGATATTCAGCGTGGGGTGTTATTTTTATATAAAGAACGAACCTGGCCGGTTCGATCCGTCCTGGCAGATGGGGGCGCCTATGGCGATCATGGGGATAGCTGTGGTCATTGCGCTGGGGTTCCTGGTGTTCAATGCGGCCAAGATGAGCTCTAAGCAGAAGATGACGGCGGACGTGATGCAGAAGAATCTGCCGGACATCGACTGGTCGGCTGTGGAAGGCATGATCGATATGAGTAAGGTCTGAGGTTCGGAAGAATAGAGTTGTTTTGAGAGACCGCCGGAATGACAGGTTCCGGCGGCTTTTTGACAGGGCGGATTTTACAAGTCGGATACATTTTTTGGGTATACTGAAAAATGGCAGGAGGTGGTTTTGTGACGGATATTCTCGTGGTGGAGGACGATGAAGCGATTTCCAATCTGATCAGCATGAATCTGAGCGCGGAGGGGTACCGCTGCGTATGCGCCTATGACGGCATGCAGGGGGCGGATTATATTGAGCGGAGGGCTTTCGACCTGGTCCTGTTGGACATCATGCTCCCTGAAGTGGACGGCTATGAGCTTTTGGAATATATCAAGCCCACCGGCACGCCTGTGATTTTCCTGACGGCCAAGGGGAGCATAAACGACAAGGTGCGGGGGCTGAAAGCGGGGGCGGACGATTATCTGGTGAAGCCGTTCCAGGTGGGGGAGCTGTTGGCCAGGGTGGAAGCAGTGCTGCGGAGGCTGGGAAAGGGGGACAGGCAGCTGGAATTCGGGGACGTGTCCGTCCAGCTGAGCTCCAGGCAGGTGTTGAAGGCCGGGCAGCCGGTGGTGCTGACGATGAAGGAGTTCGATCTGCTGGTGGAGCTGATGCAGAACCGCAACATTGCGCTTTACAGAGAACAATTGTACGAAAAAGTGTGGAAGGAGCCCTTTACCGGAGCCACCAGGACGCTGGACAGCCATATCCAGAGGCTGCGGAAGAAGCTGGGCTGGGAGGATAAGATCCGGACGGTATTCCGTATAGGGTACCGGCTGGAGGGGAACGGTTAGATACGGGCAGGGAGTTCGGCATATGCGGTTGTTTACGAAGATTTTCCTGTGCGGGACATTGGTGTTCGGCCTGGCATTTTCGATATCGGGGTATTTTTTGCTCCGTTATTCTATGGAAAGCAGCATGGCGAGGGAAGGGGATTTCGCCATGAAACAATATCAGTATGACAAGTTCACCGTCCAGTCGGCCCTGCTGACATATTTGGATGTCCAGATGAGTATGGTGGTGACGGAGGATGATTTCTCCGTACAGGAAAAATCGTTCTTGATATGGCAGTGGGCGGAAGACAGCTTCGGGAAAGAGGGCGCGGCAAACGGGCAGGGGGAGAGCGGCTTCCTGGAGCAGAATCCTGGGCTTTTGGAGCCAGCGGGGGCGCTGTTTGATTTCCTTGCAAAAGAGATCAGCCTTCCGGTGGCTTTTTATGCTGAGGATAAGACACTGCTGTGCTCGGAGATAGAGGGGATGGATTCTTCTTTCCTGGACAGTCTGGCGGAGGACGCCCATGTGTACCGGTTCCGGAAGGATCCTGAGGGCAGCAGCGTCCTGGTGGGCGGCATGGTGGAATGCAGCGGATGGGATATGCTGGAGGACAGCGCGGAGGACGGTCTCCGTTGGATTTATTTCGTGACCCAGTGGGACATCAGCAAGACCGTGGGGCAGCAGGAGACCCTGCGGCAGTACTTCCTGCGGTGCTATCTGTTTGCCATGGTGATCGGCATGGCTTTGCTGGGGATGTTTTCGATCCTTTTGACCGGGCCCCTGAAGCGGATGTCGGAGGCGGCGGACCGGATGGCCAGGGGAGATTACGAGGAGCGCCTGGCTATCAGGGGAAGGGATGAAATCGGCGAGCTGGCGGTGAGCTTCAACCGGATGGCCGAGGCCGTGGAGGAGAAGGTGGAAGCCCTGTCCCGGGCGGCCCGGGAAAAGGAGGATTTCGTGGGGAACTTCGCCCATGAGATGAAGACACCGCTGACTTCCATCATCGGATATGCGGATATGATATACCAGAGGGAGCTTCCCAGGGAGACGGTGCGGGACGCGTCCTGGTATATCTGGAACGAGGGGATGCGCCTGGAGGCATTGTCGCTGAAGCTGATGGATCTGACCGTGCTGGGGCGGCAGAGCTTCCCTCTGCAGGAGATGGCGGCGGACGAACTGCTGCAGGATGTGGCGGAGGGCATGAGGCCGATTTTCCTGGAGAGGCAGGTGGCGCTGCGGCTGGAGGCGGAGCCGGCCTATATCAAGGTGGATTACGATTTGTTGAAGACATTGCTGATCAACCTCATGGACAACTCCATGAAAGCCGGCTGCGGCCGGATCGCGTTGCTGGGAGAGGTGACGGAGGAAGGGTACCGGATCAGTGTGGAGGACGACGGCTGCGGCATGGAGGAGGAAGAGTTGTCCAGGATCACGGAGGCTTTCTACATGGTGGACAAAGCCCGTTCCAGGCAGCAGCACGGCGCAGGCCTGGGCCTGGCTTTGGCGGAACGGATCGCCAGGGTGCACGGCTGTGAGCTTATGTTCCGGAGCAGAAAAGGAGAGGGAACCAGGGTGAGCTTTTGCCTGGACTGTGAGAAAGGCGGGACAGAGGATGAAGAGGACGAAGACTGAAAAGAGGAGCCGTTTGGCGGATTTGCTCGGTATCCTGGCAGCCATTGCCATCGCCTTCGGCGGCCTGGCATTGGTGGAGGTGCGGCTGGCGGCAGAGGAGGACAGGATTTTGGACGCGGGCGGCGAGATGAGGATTATTCAGGTTCAGACCCAGAAGATGGAGGCCCAGGACGTGGACGAAGCCGCGGTGCGGCAGGCGGAATTGACGCAGGAGGAACTGGCGCAGGCGGTGGAATGTCTGAAAAGAGGAGGGGACAGACATCTGCATGAGCCCCAGGCAGGCCAATTGTCCATGGCGCAGGCCGTGGACTGCGGAAAGGGCTGGATGGAGGAGTTCCTGCTGCCGCGGCTGGGCTTGGAGCCGGATGAGGGGGGAGAGGCCAGGGAGTACAAGGTGGGCTGTTTCCTCTGGGCCAGGGAGGAGGACGCCGGGGAGGAGTCCGGGGAAGCGCCCTGGCTCAGCTATTGGGCTGTGGAGCTCAACGCCGCGGGCATAGACGGGATGCTGATTCTGAACGCGGCCACCGGACAGGTGATGAGCGCGGCGGTCACCGTCAGCCATCCGATAGAATATCAGGACCGTGACAGGATAGACACGCTTTTGGATGATTACGCGGATTCATTCGGAATCGTATCCAGCTATTCCACGGTGGGGAGATATGACCTGGGCAAAAAATCCTTCCGCAAGAGCCTCGGAAACGGAGAGATGTCCGCGGTCATTGACATCAGCAGCGTCGTGATGACGTCTGCGGATAACGCAGCCGGGGATATGGACACTCCGGATAGCAGGGCGATATATGAGTATGAGTATGTCTATATCTACCTCCAACTGACAATGACAGCTGACATAGCAGGTTCAGAGGAAGCAAGATAGATATCAGAGCTTTCTGACGGGCTTCATCGGGAGTTCCGTCAGGGAGCTCGTTCTGTTTGTGAAACTTGTGTGAACAGAGGGTATGTAACAACTTAGGCACATCTATGACGCAACTTTGTCACATCTGATTGCTATGATAACCGGGAACTGAGCTGCGGATAGACCATGGGCCCGAAGCGCGCGCTGAGTGGGAATATGTGGGATATGGGAGTCCGCAGGGCAGGCGTAAGCGCATTGTGGAAGAATAAAAAGATTACGCGCTCGTCATCCGATAGCCCCGAAGGAGTTGTCCTCGAACGACTGAGAAACAGTTCCTGAGGCATGGTGGACGGATAGCGAAACCGGAACAGGAGGTAACGGAGAAATGGACAGGAAAAATGGCAGAAGATGGCTTGCGGCCCTGCTGACGGCGGCGGTTCTTGCCGGTGCCCTCAGCGGCTGCGGCAAAGGGGAATCCGCGGGAGACAGCAGAGCAGAAGGCAACGGCGGAACCGGCGGGAACGAAGGAACCGGCGGAAACGGCGGAAGCCAGGCAGAGCAGAGCAAGGGAAGATACGTGGAGAACCAGGAGCCCTTGCCCGCGGAACTGGATGGTTGGGATATCATACAGATGTATACGGCGGAAGACAAACTTCGCTTTCTGGCATCGAAGCAGGAAAACGGGAAGACGGTCTTGAGCGAATGGGAAAAGCAGGGGGATAGCTATGCGGAGGTGACGCCGGGCTGGTTTGCCTCGATAGAGCTTCCGGCCGAGGAATGGATGGAGATCGGGCTGGCCCGGTCGGGAGGCGGAGAGTATCTGTACACCGGTTATACGGAGGAAGATGCGTTCAAGACCCATCTGTGGAAAGGCGAAGGGGATACCGTCCGGGAAATCACGCCCGGAGAGTGGAACGTACAGAATGAGGAGACGGGCAGTTACGAGATGGTGACAGGGATGGCAGCGCTGGACAATGGCACCCTGATGACCCTTTCCTACACCGGCGTGGCCCTTTTGTCCGGAGAGGACGGCAGCATCCTGGAGCATGAACAGATGACCGCATTTTATGAGGGCGGTATCGTGACGGACGGCACCAATGCCTATCTGTGTTCCTCAGAGGGAAGCGGCGGCCAGATAGAAGTGCGCAAAGACGGCAGAAAGGATGGAGCGGCGATGATTCCCTATCCGACCGGAGAGGGCGGCGAGGGAGCGGATGCCATGTTCGCCATCGGAGGCACCGGCAGCCTGGCGCTCAGCGCCCTGAAGGACGGCACCCTGATCGGCGCCTGTGAAAGCGGCATTTTCAGGCTGGCCGGAGGGAATCCGGAAGGACAGTGGGAGCAGCTGGCATCGGGCATAGAGACGGACTTCGGGATGTCGGAATATTATTGCACGGATTTCGCCGCGCTGGAGGACGGGAGCATCTACGCGCTGTTCCTGGCGGACGGGGAGAAGAAGCTGAACCGATATGAATACGACCCTGAGGCGGTTTCGGAAGTCAAAGAGGTTCTGCGGCTGTACACGGTCTATGAGAACACTTTGCTGAAGCAGGCGGCCACCCTGTACCACAAGGCCCATCCGGAGGTGCTGATAGACATACAGTATGTATATCCCATGTATCATTATGAGATACCGGACTACGAGGCGGTCTACCAGGAGCTGAATACCAGGCTGATGGGGAGCGACGCGCCGGATATCGTGGTCATGGACCATCTGAACATGGACTCTTATTCCGATAAGGGGCTGCTGGCAGATCTGGACGATGTGGTGAAGCCTCTGGAGGAGTCCGGGGAGGTGCTGGCCAATATTACGGGCGCTTATGTGCGGGAAGACGGCAAGAGATATGTGGTGCCGCTGCAGTTCGGGTTCAACATGGCCATGGGGCGCGACATCGCTCCGGAGAACATGAGCTCTATCCAGGCGCTTTCGGAATTCCTGGCCCAGGCGGACTACAACTATCTGCAGCCCCAGACCGTGGCGGAGCTGGTGGACACATTTTACCCTTATTTCTGTGACGAAATCGTAAGCGGCAAGCAGCTGGACAGGGAGGCCATGGGGAGATATCTGGAGTATCTCAAGACCATAGGCGACAGCTGCGGCATCATTGCCTCCCGGTCCGAGGAGGATGTGCTATCGGGCATGTGGAATCTTGCCGCGGAGACGAAGCTGGCCTTCCAGGAAGTGGGAGGGTTCGATGACTGCATGTTCCCCATGTCCATGGTGGAATATATCAAGGGCGATTGCGCTGCCTTCGAAAACCGCTTTCTTCCTTCCATGCAGATGGGAATCTGCTCCAAGAGCCAGTATATAGATACGGCCAAGGATTTCCTGCAGTTCGCCCTGTCCCAGCAGGTGCAGGACACGGACAGCAATGGCTTTCCTGTGAACAGCGCGTCCTTGGAGAAGCTGGCGGTCAAGGATCGTTCCGACTATTCAGCTGTAGTCAGCACCGGGACGGATATCGGAGACGGTATGATGTTCGAGAGCAAGCCCTATTCCCAGGAGACGGCACAGAAGCTGTGCGCTATGTGCAAGGCGTTGGACCGGCCCGTGAAAGAGGATGCCAAGATTCGCGAAGTGCTGATCGAATGCCTGGGGCCCTACCTGGAGGGAAGCCGGTCCAGGGAAGATACGGTCCAGAAGATAGAAGACGGGCTGAAGATGTATCTGGCGGAATGAGGCCGCCGGCAAAGATTTGTGAAAAAAGAAAATAAAAGCTTTATATCTATGCCGAAATAGTATATACTGATAGGACAAAGGCGAAAGAAAAGTCGATTCGGCCATACATGAAAGGAGAAGAAAGGAATTATGTACGATTTTTCGATTGGTGTGATGCTGGAGTCCTTCAGGCAGCCCGTTCCTGTAGCGCTTCGGAAAGCGCGAGAGATAGGCGCGAAAGGCATACAGATGTACGCAGTCAGCGGCGACCTGGCCCCGGAGAACCTGGTGGGGGAGAAGCGGAAGGAATTCCTGGACATGGTGAAATCCGAAGGGCTGGTGATTTCCGCGCTCTGCGGCGACCTGGGAAAGGGGTTCCACAATCCCGAGCTGAATCCCGGGCTGATCGAGCGGTCCATGCGGATTCTGGATCTGGCCAAGGAGCTGGGGACGGACATCGTGACCACCCATATCGGCGTGGTCCCCGCAGACCCCGGCCATGACAGGTACAAGGTCATGCAGGAGGCATGCTTCAGGCTGGCCGAGTACGCGGATTCCCTGGATGCCCATTTTGCCATCGAGACAGGGCCGGAGGAGTCGGCGACATTGAAACAGTTCCTGGACGGCCTCCATTCTACAGGGGTGGCGGTGAACATGGATCCTGCCAATCTGGTGATGGTCACCGGCGATGACCCGGTGCAGGCGGTACACAATCTGAAGGACTATATCGTGCACACCCATGCCAAGGACGGTGTGCGCAACTATTACCGCGCCCCGGAGGAGGTCTATGGTCTTGTGGAGTCCGAGATGCTGGCCAGCCCTTCCTTTACGGAAGTCCCCTTGGGCAAGGGCGGCGTGGATTTCAGGAACTACCTGAAAGCGCTGGACGAGATAGGGTACCGCGGATTCCTGACCATTGAGCGCGAAGTGGGCGACGATCCGGAGGGAGATATCCGCCTTGCCGTAGATTTCCTCAATGGACTGATCAGATAGGGATTGTGCATACGGCGGCGGATCTGGAGAAAGGAACTGAAATACGAGGAGGACAAGGACATGAAATTTGCTGTCAGCTCATATAGTTTTGGACAGTATACGGGAAGCGGCAGGCTGACCACTTTCGGCTGCATCGAGAAAGCGAAGGAGATGGGTTTCGACGCCATCGAGTTCGTGGAGTTCAATGGCCCCAACGGGGAGACGCCCCTGGAATATGCCGGCAAGCTCCGGGCGGAGGCGGACAGGGTCGGAATCGAGATATCGAATTTTGCCGTGGGGGCGGATTTCCTCAACGGCAGCGACGGGGATTTGGAGGCAGAGGTGAACCGGGTGAAGGGCCTGGTGGACATCGCCGCAGCCTTAGGCTGCCCTACCATGCGCCATGATGTCACCGGAGGACCGGCCAACCGTACATACCAGGGCTATGACAACTGCGTGGGACGCCTGGCGGACGGCTGCCGGGCCGTGACAGAGTACGCCGCGCAGAAGGGCGTCAAGACCATGACGGAGAACCACGGCTTCTTTTCCCAGGACAGCCTGCGGGTGGAGAAGCTGATCAATACCGTGGCCCACGACAACTTCGGTCAGCTGGTGGATCTGGGCAATTTCCTCTGCGCGGACGACGACCCGGTGACGGCTGTGGGCAGATGCGCCCCTTACGCGTTCTATGTCCATGCCAAGGACTTCATCGTGAAGAGCGGCCAGGAGGCCAATCCCGGCGCAGGCTTCTTCCAGTCCAGAGGCGGCAATTTCCTGCGGGGCACAATCGTGGGACACGGCGACGTGCCGGTGGTGCAGTGCCTGCGCGTTTTGAAGGGCGCGGGATATGACGGATATGTGTCCATCGAGTTCGAGGGCATGGAAGACTGCATCCAGGGCATCTCCATCGGCCTTGCGAACCTGAAGAGGTATGTGGCGGAAGTGTACGGATGTTAAGCGTCCGATTTCCGGGAGCCTGTGCCGGGAGGCGGGCTGAGGGGAATCGGGCCGGTGAGAGAGGCAGTTTGAGAAGGCCCTGCTTTTGCAGACAGGGAAGAAATCCGCAGGACATCAATGTGTGCTGCGGATTTCACGTCTCCGGCAGTGCGCCGGGGCGGGAAATGAGGCCTGAACTGGGGGACGGCAGGGGGAAAGTGCCGGTTCGCGCATGTCCCTGCGGCGGATTGGCGTGGCGAGATGACTGGGAACGGATTTTCAGGGGATAGAAAGGAGAGGGACGGAAGATGGGGAAGTATATTCTGGAAGCATGTGTGGATTCCGCGGAATCGGCGGCGGCGGCCGTGAGAGGAGGGGCTGACCGTCTGGAACTGTGCGCAAATCTGATCATCGGGGGGACCACCCCGGAGCAGGCGCTGTACGAGAAGGTCAGGGAACTGACAGAGACCAGGATCCATGTGCTGATTCGGCCAAGGTATGGCGATTTTCTGTATACGGAACATGAGTTCGAAATCATTGCCCGCAGTGTGGAGCTGTACCGGGATCTGGGGGCGGACGGCGTGGTAGTGGGCTGTCTGCTGGCGGACGGAGCCTTGGACAGGGAGCGGATGGCAAGGCTCCGGGAACTGGCCGGTCCCATGCATATGACCCTCCACAGGGCCTTCGACATGTGCCGGGATCCCTATGAGGCCCTGGAGCAGTCGAAAGCCCTGGGAATCCAGACCATCCTGACCTCGGGGCAGCGGGAGAACTGCATGGAGGGCAGAGAGCTGATCGCCGGTCTGGTACAGGCGGGAGGCCCGGTGGACATCATGGCGGGAGCCGGAGTGGACAGCGGCGTCATCCGGGAGATGATACCCGCCACAAAAGCGTCCAGCTACCATATGTCCGGGAAGACTGTGCTGGACAGCGCCATGGCCTATCGGAAGCAGGGCGTGTCCATGGGCGTCCCAGGGCTGGGAGAGTACGAAATCTTCCGCACGATGGAGGAGAAGATAAGGGCTGCCAGGGACGTGCTGCGGGACATGGCAGGCCCGGAAGAGGCTCTGTGAGTGTGAGGGGCGGCCCGGTCAGTCCGGGGAAGGGAAGCCTTTCACGGCCTCCGGGATATCGGTTCCGGCGCCAATCTTTGCCAGCATCTGCCACCAGGCGGTGCGCGCCTGGGGCCAGTTGGGGGTGATCTGGTAATAGCTGTCCATGTAGGACATGAAGATGCTGTATTCCGACATAAAGATATCGTTTTCATAGATATCCTCAATTTCCCGCACAGGCCAGTAGGACGAGGCGCGCACGGCCCTTGTGTAGACCGTGTCGTTTTCCGAGATATAGCGGATGAAGGTCTTGGCCGCCTCTATCCGCTCCTCAGCGCCGGTGTCAAAAATACCGAATCCCCAGATGCCGCCCTGAAGCTTTGGGGCGGCTTCGCTGGTGGGAAACGCCATGGGGAAGATTTCGAAGTCCAGGGTGGGGTTGTTGATGGTCTGCTGGATCTCTATGGAGCTATTCCAGCAGAAGCACATGGCGCTTTCTTTTTTACAGAAAAGGTCGATCGCCTCCACTGAGGAGAGGGAGGGTGCGAAGGTGATTCCCTCCATGCCATAGAGGAGCTCCAGCGCCTTTTGGTTCTCTTTGCTGTCGATGGTATAGTGTGTGTGCGCCTCGTCGGTGAAGGTACCGCCGTAGAGATTGTTCACCAGGGCGCGGGTCCCCTGATCGCCGCTTTGGTTCTTGCAGTAGATGATGCCGACGTTTTCCTGGCCGTAGGCGGTCAGCGCCCGGACAGCCTGGATGAACCCCTCCGTGGTCCAGGTATGGGTCTCCTCGTCGATGTAGGAGAGGGCTCCGGCCTCCCGGAACATATCATAATTGATGGCCATGCAGTGGGCGGACATGCAGATCGGGAATTCATAGTATGCGCCGTCCCTGTACCGGCAGGCTGCCCTGATATTTTCATAGATCTCCCCGGCGGTATCGGATTCCCACAGGTCGGACAGATCCACCATCCAGCCCTTTTCGCCCCAATTTGCCACAATACGCTCCGGGCCTTCCAGAACCAGGTCAGGAGCGCGGTTCTCCAGGACGGCCTGGCTGATCCGTTCATCCCCGTTGTCGTAGGTCAGATATTCCACAGAAATGTGGATGTCCGGATATTCCTTATGGAAGCTGTACAGGATGTTGGACACCGCGGTGGGGTTGCCCCAGTTGCCTACCGGGAAAGTCCATAAAGTCAGTTCTACGTCTTCTTTGCCGTCGCCGCCCTCATCGGGCTCCATGATCTGCGGCGCGCCGCAGGAGCACAGGGCAGAGACAGACAGCAGTAGGCATAGGAAAGCAGTGGTTTTTTTTATATCAGAAAGTCTCATATCAGAAAGCTGCCTTTCTCTGGATTTGCGAATCTTCTAGCGGAGATACTGCCGCAGCAGAGAGAGGATCTTCTCCGCGTCAATGGGTTTTGACGTATGGGCGTTCATGCCGTGGTCAAGGCATTTTTGGATATCGTCTTCAAAGGCGTCGGCGCTGACGGCGATGATGGGGATGGTACGGGCGTCCTCCCGCTTCGACCTGCGGATAGCGGAGGCTGCTTCGAACCCTGTCATGACAGGCATGCGGAGGTCCATCAATATGGCATCATACCCTGCCGGCGGGGACTGTTCGAATTTTTCCACGCAGATTTGTCCGTTCTCCGCCCACTCCATCACCAGTCCGAACTCGCTCAGGATCGCATTGGCGATTTCCCAGTTCAGCTCATTGTCCTCCGCCATAAGGATGCGTTTGCCGGTCAGGTCAGGCGCGGCCTCTTCTTCCCGATCCTGTGGAAGGGCCGGTGCCTCCAGGAACGGGCGCAGGCCCTCATATAGGTTGGAGCGGAACAGGGGTTTTGAGATGAAGCCCCGGACGGCGGCAGTTTCCTCGCTTTTCTCCGATTCGTCCCACTCGCCTTCCGTGAGGAGAAGAATGGGCAGTTCCTGGCCGAAGCGCCCGGACAGCTCTTTGGCGATGGCGTTCCCATTCTGCCCCTCCATGTCCCAATCCAGCAGGATCAAATGATAGCGGTCCTCCCGGCCGCGGTGCTCCTCTATCATCCGGAAAGCCTGCTCCGGCTCAGAGGCGGCCTCCGCCTGCAGTCCGATGGATTCCAGGGAAGTGACGGCCAGGCTGGAAGCAATCGCGTCATCATCTATGACCAGCAGATTCCGGCGGGGCAGATCGGGCAGAACCTTCTGCGGCAGGATTTTTTCCATGTCCAGGGTGATGTGGAAATGGCTGCCTTTTCCCTGTCTGCTCTTCACGGTGACGGTGCCGCCCATGGCGTCTATGATGTGCTTGGTGATGGTCAGCCCCATTCCGGCGCCGGCCTCCTTGTCCACGCGGGCATTGTCCTCCCTGGCAAACGCATCGAAGATCCTGGCCTGGAATTCCTCAGCCATGCCGATGCCGTTGTCCCTGACATGCAGATGGGAGCGGACGTAGAGCTTTCCCAGGGGCGAGGGCTCCTCATATAAGTCGACTTCGATGGTGCCTCCCTCGGGCGTGAACTTTACGGCATTGCCCACCGTGTTCAGGAGAATCTGGCTCAGGCGCACCCGGTCGGAATAGACATTCTCAAAGCAGATGTCATGGGCATAGGCATAAAAGTGCTGCTTCTTCTCCTGGATCTGGGGCTGGATGATCGTGGTGATATTCTGCATGATATCGCGGAGGCAGATGGGATTTCTGTTCAAGACCAGGTTTTTGTTCTCGATTTTGGACAGATCCAGCATATCGTTGATCAGCCCCGACAGATGCCGGCCGGACACATGTATCTTTTTCAGGCAGGAGCGCAGCCGGGCAGGATTGTCCAGATTGCTCATGGCGACAGAGGCCATCCCCATGATGCCGTTCATGGGGGTGCGGATGTCATGGCTCATGTTGGAGAGGAATTCGTTTTTGGCCTTGTTGGAGCGCTCTGCGGACAGCATGGCCTCTTCGGCGATCCGCCTGGCCTCGTCCAGGGCCTGCATCTGCTTTTTGGTCAGATGGTAGTATCTCCAGAAGATCAGGAAAAAGGCCAGAAGCAGGGCGCAGATGATCAGGCAGCAGCCGCCGATGGAGATATACGTCCATTTGTTCCGGAGAAGATTGACCGTCTCGTCCAGGGTGCTGTGGGAAATCTTGAAAAGCAGGTTCCACTCCGAATTGGGGAGGCGGGTGCAGTAGATGTTCCAGTGTTCGTCCGAAATCATGATCTCGCTGGTATAATTTTCGCCGTTTGTCAGGGCGGTGCGCAGTTCCGAGGCATACTGTGCCGGAGTCTTGCCGTTGTATGGCTGATAGAGCCGTTCCACCAGGTCGAAATAATTCTGTTCCTCTATGCTGCCGTTGCGCAGGACATAGCTGCCGTCGCCGCGGATGATGGAGTACTCTATGAGGTCGCTCTGGATGTTGCTCTCCAGGATATCGCCCAGATAGCTGACAGGGAGCCCGGCCACCAGGGCCACGCTGGCGCTGCCGTCGCTCATGGCATAATGGGCGGGCACGCCAATCAACACCACGGGGGTCCCTTTGGCGTCCTTACCGGCGGAGACGTTATATTTTCCTCCCTGGACAGAGCTGTGCAGGGCTTCCGGGACATCCGCCGTCACCTGGGAGCCGTAGAGCATGTGGAAACTGCCGTCATCGGTGTAGAACGCCAGATATTCGAATCCGATGGAGCGGGCGTTGTAGGTCAGCCCGATCCGCATGGATGTCTCGTTCGAATAGCGTCCGGGCGGAACCGAATTGACGATGGATTCCACCTGGGACAGGCGCAGCTCCATGGTAGTCCCGAAATGGGAGGCGACCTGCTGGCTGATTCCGGACATGTAGAAGACACCCAGCTGACGGAGGGCGTTTTCACCCAGATAATTTATGTAGGCGGCCTGGCCGACAAATATGAGTATGCAGAACAGCGATATCAGAGCAAGGCTGATGCTCAGAAACCGCGAAGTTCGTTTCCCCATGATAGTATTCTCCTCAATGCTTTCCCTCGATGTTGCCTGTCTTCCTTTGGGCAGAGGGTAGTCGTATCTTTTATTATAATGTATCTGGCCTGTTCTTTCAAGGAAAGCGGAAGATTTTCTTCATCTTTTTCAAGGGCGGGTTACCATTCACAGTCTAAATAATTTTTTGCAACACAATGTGATAGGCGGAGAGGGAATGAATCTGGGGGAGTGGAAGTCGGCCATGGATCTGCAGCCCCTTTTGATGATTCAGGTGAAGCCGGTGGACGAGCAGAAGGAGCTGGAGCTGGCCGCGGCTCTGACAGAGCTTTCCGAGGAAGACCCCCTGCTCCATTACGAAAGGAACCCGATGACGGAACAGATGTATCTGCGGGTGATGGGAAAGGTGCAGATTGAGATTCTGGAAGAACTTCTACAGACCAGGTTCGGACTGGAAATCACCTGTTCCAACCCTTCCGTGGTGTATAAGGAGATGCCCGGGCACATGGCGGTGGGAAAAGAGGTCTATACCATGCCGAAGCCTTGCTGGGCGGTGGTGGAGCTGCAGATTGAGCCTTTGCCGCCGGGGAGCGGAATCGTGTTCTCCTCCGCCATCAAGGAGAAAGTATTGCCATACCGTTATCAAAATCACGTAAAAACGAGTGTGGAGGATACGTTCCGACAGGGGATCTACGGCTGGGAGGTGACGCTGACGGACGGGGAGCACCATCATGTGCACACCCACCCGCTGGACTTTTTCGTGGCCACCCCTGTGGCGGCGCTGCGGGCCCTGAAGGAAAGCGATGCGGTCAGGGATTTTCAGCCTGGAAGCGGTAGTCCCCCTTCGGGATGCCTTGGATTATCCTGTGACATTCCGTTCTCTGACATCAGGGAAGGGGAGCTATGTGATGGAGTTTGATTCCTATCGTCCCTGCGAGGAGGGATTCCTTGAGACGCTGCCCAGAAGGGGAGTGGATCCCCTTGACCGGGCAAAGTGGATTCTTTCGTGCAGGAGCGCCTATTGAGAGAAAGAACCGTCTGACGGATTCTCTGTGGCGGAAAGGAACCGGATGTTCTTTCCGCCGGGCAATTGCGAATTTTCTATTTTGTGAGATAGCAGTCGGTGAGGAGGAGCCCAGGGGAGTAACAGCCTTTGTTGTCCAGATGGAATGTGATGAAATCGGCGCCGCTTAAGTCGATGTCGAAGGGCGTGGAGGCGGTGGAGCGGCTCATGTCGACTTTTAGGACAGGGGCATCTACGGCATCGTCCAGGTAGATGGAGAGTTCAAAGGTTTCACCGGATCTGGTGTCATTCTCCGGGCAGGAATAGTTGCCTACAATCCTTTCGTAGTCCCTGACATAGAAGCGGGCATAAATGGGGTGGTTCCATCCCAGAATGGAGACTGCTTCCTCGAAGGACTGTCCCAGGGAATTGGTTACGTCTTCCCTGACTTCCGCACCGTCGCTTTCTACGATATTCAGAGAGGTGAGCCTGACACCATCAGAAGCAGGCGGAACGTCTGAACTGCCGCCAGCCTGGGGATTGGCGACTTCCCCATCTCCAGCTGCCCCTGTCTGGGCACCGCTGCCGTAGAGGAAGCAGTCGGTGAGGAGGAGCCCAGGGGAGTAACAGCCTTTGTTGTCCAGATGGAATGTGATGAAATCGGCGCCGCTTAAGTCGATGTCGAAGGGCGTGGAGGCGGTGGAGCGGCTCATGTCGACTTTTAGGACAGGGGCATCTACGGCATCGTCCAGGTAGATGGAGAGTTCAAAGGTTTCACCGGATCTGGTGTCATTCTCCGGGCAGGAATAGTTGCCTACAATCCTTTCGTAGTCCCTGACATAGAAGCGGGCATAAATGGGGTGGTTCCATCCCAGAATGGAGACTGCTTCCTCGAAGGACTGTCCCAGGGAATTGACAATGTCTTCTTTGACTTCTGCCCCGTCGCCTTCTACGATATTCAGCGAAGTGAGCTTGATGCCTTCGCCTGAGTAGATGGGGGCGGCTGTGTCGTCTATGTCTGTGTTGCCAGTGGCAGCTTTGTCTGTGGAATCGGAAGCGTCGGGTTCTCCAACATGTTCGGACTGGGTCAGGGAAGCACCGCTGTCATCCTTTGGAGCGAATACGGTCTTGCCGAATAACAATGCCCCGGCGATTACGACTACAGTCGCGACTACAGCCAGAGCCCAGATGGGTAGCTTCTTTTTGTCCGGTTTGCGCACAGGCATTAAAGGTTCCGGGACAGCGCGGGAACCCTTTTCCGGCACGGCGCTGTTATCCTGGGTGCAAAAGCCGGCGGAACCTGGAAAGGCTCCGGAATTCCCGAAGGCAGTGTCAGGTCTGACAGGGCTGGGATTTTCCGGGGCGGCACTGGAACTGCCCATGACGGGCTTCGGAATTTCCGGAGCAGGGGTGGAGCTCTCTGTAATAGGCGCAGAAATAGGCGCGGGATTCCCTGCGGAAGCGCCGGTTTTCTGTTCCGTTTTCGCCTGATCCAGGGCAAGGAGTGCCTCTTTCAGTTCTTCTGCGTTTTTATAGCGGTTGTCCGGGTTGTATTCGCACAGCTTCAGCACGATTTTGGCAAAAGCGGGAGAGCAGTTGTCGGGTGCGGGGACAGGTTCTCTGGATATGACTCGTTTTACATAGGCGTCCTGGGTGTCTTCTGCTGACTGAATCTTGGGATAAGCAGGGCAAAAAGGCATCCGTCTGTGGTTGAGGAGCTGGTAGAGCAACAGTCCCAGAGAGTACAGATCTACCCGATGGTCATACTTGCCAAGGGCTACCTCCGGTGCGATATACAGTTCCGTGCCTTTATAGCTTAAGTTACTCAGGTGTCCGCTTAAAGATTTGGCCACGCCGAAATCACCCAGGTAGAATTCACCGTTGTCCGATATGAATACATTCTGGGGTTTGATGTCCCTGTGGACTATATTTTTCTTCCGGCACAGAATCAGCGCGTCGCAGATGTCCAGACCTACTTTTTTTGCAAGCTCTTCCGCTTCTGCCTGGGAGTCTTCCGTATGCTCTTTCATCACATTGGCCAGGCTGGTCAGGACATCCATACGTATCAGGATATAGAAACCTTCCAGATTGTCCTTCTCGATTACCGCATAGTCATTGATGTGGACAATGTGAGGGCTTTTCAGGCGATACATGATTTCAATTTCATCAATAGCTTCTTTTTTCCTTCTCTGATAATAAGAGTCCGGCGTGGTGCCTTCTTCTTCCGCCAGAGATTCTATGTCATCGAAGGTCATATCGATAATCTTAAGCGCCTCTCTGGTGGTAAAGTTGGTAGCGGCGTCTGTCTTTACACATTCATATACGGAACCGTAGGCTCCTTTTCCCAGCCGTTTCTCCAAATGGATTCCCGGCCAGGTAGATGCTACTAACTGTTCTGCTTTGGTTCTCTCATTGTTCATCACTGTTACCTCTTGTATATAGAATTACCGTAATATTGTCTTTGGAGCCATTCTCAGCGGCTTTGTCCACCAGTTCCAGGACCTTCTGTTCCAAAGGGGCGGGGGTTCCCAGGATTTCCAGTGTCTCAGCTTCTGAGACCACTTCGCTGAAGCCGTCCGTGCACAGAAGTATCACATCTTCCGGTGCGTAATCCTCCTCGCGGATGTAGGGAGCTATGCTGGATTCTTCCTGAGCCATGCCGATATATTGGTACAATTCCCCTTTTTTCAGGCCCCTGGAGACATAGCGATGGTCCTTGGATATCAGTTCCATCTGATTGGCATGGATGCGGTAGATTCTGCTGTCGCCCACGTTGACTATGTGCAACCGTTTCCTGGTAAGGACTGCCACAGCCATGGTGGTGCCAGCGTCCTCCAGGCCCTCCCGGGATTCATATTCTTCGGCCTCTTTTGCCATCTGTTCGGTGAGAGTGCGCAGCTGCTGGCTGTAGCTGTCCAGCTCATAGTGCAGCAGGTTCTGGCAGAAAGAGGCAGTCTTCCTGGCCGCCAGCAGGGACATGTCCTGTCCGTTCTCCCCGCCGCCTAACCCATCGTAGACCCCCAGAATCAACGGAAGCTGCGCCGTGTCCCCCAACAGCACATCGTCTCCCATATGCTCTTCCAGTTCACTGCAATAGAAAGCGTCCTCCTGCTCACCCCGTCCCCCTTTCACAGAGCAGATGGCGTAGGAGGGCTTCCGGGCGGAAGCTTCCAGGAATGCCTGCAGAACCTGAGAAATGGCCGGGCGGCTGCCAGGGTCTGTGGCAGTCATCTGCTCTATGAGCCTGCGCTTGTCTTTGGGAATCCGCTCGTCCGAGGTTTCCGCCAGGAGCACATTGCCGGTGTAGAGATACAGGAAGAGCTTGCCCAGGGAATAGATATCGGCCTTCATCAGGTTCTCGTCGTTCTCCCGGGTCAGGACTTCCGGTGCCACGAAGCATTGCTTCAGCTTATCCTTTCCCAGTTTCTTCACCTTGTCGAACATGGTGTATTCCGCATCGGAGGAAAGGTCTTTCACGGTCTCGAAGCTGACGATGAAAGGCTTGATGCCGTATACATTCTTGCACAGGTAGAAAGATTCCGGATTCAGCCCTCTGTGGGGCAGCGGCGGCGTCATGCTGTGAAGGGAAGCCACGCCTTTCAGCATTCCCAGGGCCAGCTCGTCCTTTTCGGCGGCTGTGAGGGTCTGCAGAAGGCTGTCCGTCAGGGCAATGGGCCTGTCAGGGAAAGAGAACACCTGGCAGCGGTACTGATCCTCCCCCACGGGCTCCTGCATCAGGAGGATATTGTTGGGGGAATCGACAGAACGTTTCCAGAGACTCTTTAAAGCGTCAAGTTCCCGCCTCTGGGCGCGGCTCATCTGGCCGGCGGCCTTTTTCAGAAGGAAATATTCCACGGTTCCGTTGATTTCGGTTACATAGATGTTGTCCAGGAAGCCCAGTTTTTTGTACAGGGACTTCTGGATCGGGAAATAGTCTCCGATGGGGCACAGGTGGGGCTGATAGGTGTGGGGGACGTCATATAGCAGCGACGCCAAATCGTGGAAGAAGCGCAGCATCGCCTCGCAGGACTCCCCGGTGGTATGGCCTGCGGCATGGGAGCCTTCGCTGAAGTACCCGTACATGTCGTAGACCATGTTGATCAGGGTAAAATAGCGGCGGGGAACCTTGCCCTCTTCATATTTTTCCCGTAGGAAGGCGGGGCCTTTGCTTACAAACTCCCTGTAGTCATTTACCAGGTCCTCGGCCCGCAGGGAGCGGCGCTTGATTTCATGCCGGAGTATGGTCTTGCAATTGTAGCTGCTGCCGTCGCCTTCCGGATTGTGGTTGGTTCTGATGTCCTCGGCAATCTCCCGGGCAAGGAGCTCCGCGCTCTTGGAATCGCCGCAAAGGGAGAGCCTGTGCCGGAGCTCTATGTCCGTGGCCAGCAGTTCCATGGCGGAACGCAGGTGGTTCATGCAGCTGTTGTAATATTTCTTGGATACTTTTTCCGCGTCCAGACATTTTTGGTAGAGATCGGCCTGTTTGGTCGCATCATAGAGGAATGTGAAGTTTCCCTTGGGTGTCCTGATGCCGGGGGCTAGTTCGATATAATGAATCATTCTTTTGTTCTCCAATCTACTAAACATATTAACAGCGAATGGTCAATTTTGCAATGTCTTTCTTGGCTTATTTCGTTTTTGTCGGTTTGCGGCGAATTGACATTTGCCTGCGATTGTTTTATGATGGAGGAAAGAAAACGGCATGCTCTCGGAATCTCAGGCGGGCGGAACCGGTTTCTGAAAAAGGATGTGGCGCTGGTCCGGAGATTCCGGAAGGATATGGCGATCAAAAGGGGCAAGGAGAGGAATGAAGATGGATACATCGAAAGCAAATGCTATCACCTACGATTCTATGACGGGGCTCAGGGACAGGATGACTTTTTTCGCGGATATCAAAAGGAATGCCGCCGCGGGCAGATTCGGGCAGATTGTGCTGATACAGCTGACCCAGCTCATGCGCATCAACCGGAAATACGGCGTTCCTGTGGGGGACGCGCTGCTTCGGGCCATAGCGGCGTACCTGAAAGGCCTGGACGTGGAGGCCGTGGCATACAGGATCGCCAATTCGCGGCTGGTTCTGTTCCGTCCTGAAGGGACCAGGGAGCAGGCGGCCGGGCTTGCCGGTGACATTCAGGCGCGGTTCCGGGAAATATGGTCCGTGGATCAGGAGGGGCAGCGGCAGGAGATCATGGCCAGGGCCCATGTGATCCATTTCCCGCTGCGGCTGAAGGACACGGAGAACGATCTGCTGGACAAGATGAATTACGCGGTGACCGTGTTTCATGAAAAAGCGTCTGAAGGCGTACTTTTTTTCGGAGACGAACTGAATGCGGACATGCAGCACAAAAAGTACGTGATGGAAGAAGTGCGCTACGCGGTGGAGAATAAGACTTTCCAGATATATTATCAGCCCATCTATGACTGCAGAGAGGGGCGGTTCACCTCCGCGGAGTCGCTGATCCGGCTGTTCGCCCGGGACGGGTCGTTCATCTCTCCCGGGGAGTTCATCCCCATGGCGGAGGAGAACGGCCTGATTGACGGAATCAGCTGGATCGTGCTGGAGAAGGTGTGCTGTTTCCTGGGGGAGCATCCTGATCTGCCGTTAAAGACGGTCTCTGTCAATATGACAGGCCAGCAGGTCCTGGACCCTACTTTTATCGGGCGGATCGAGGCGAACCTGGAGAAATATCATCTGGACGGCTCCCACCTGCGGATAGAAATCACGGAGCGGACCGTCACGGAGGACTTCGCGGAGGTCAGGAAAGTGATGGAGGAGCTGTCCAGGAAGGGCATCCATTTCTACCTGGATGATTTCGGAACAGGCTATTCCAATCTCTCCAGCATGCTCTCGCTGCCCTTCGAGGTCATCAAATTCGACCAGTCGCTGATCCAGATTATGAACGACACGGAGAAAGGGCAGAAGACCATAAGCCTGTTGGCGGACATCATGCACGAGAATAACTATTGCGTCGTCGCAGAGGGCATCGAGACCGCCGTCCAGGTGGAAAGCGCCCATGAGAACAGCCTGGACAGGATCCAGGGGTTCTACTACGCCAAGCCCATGTCGGAGGAGGCGCTGGAGCGCTTTTTGGGGCAAGAGGGGAATGCATGACGAAACCGGTTCATCTCAGTAAATGGGGGCAGTCTTTCCGGATGTATTTTTCCAGAGAGATCCGGTCGATCAGAACCGGGACGATGCTCTGCCTGGAGATGCAGACAAAAAGCGGCAGGCATTACGATATGCCTGCCGCAAAAAACAGCGCGAATGGACGGCAGATGTCCAAAGCGGCCCGAAGCGAAGGGGGCTATGTATAGCGTTTGGGTCAACGGAAAATCAGGCGGAGCGCTGGGAACGGTCGTGCACCTTTCTTGCCAGGTACAGCACAGGCGTGTCCAGCAGGGAAGTGAAGATAAATATCACATAGCTGGATACAAAGATGGAAAGGATCGTTCCCATATCATAAGTGCCGTAAAAGGCGAACAGCGTAAAGAGCAGCGTGTTCAGAATCTGGCTGACCAGCGTGGAGCCGTTGTTGCGCAGCCAGAGGAACCTGCGCCTGTCGCCGGTCTTCTTCTCTGTGAAGGCCCACCATTTGTGGTACAGCCATACGTCGAACAGCTGGCTGATGGCATAGACGAGAAAGGAAGAGAGCAGCATCCTGGGGGTGCTGGAGAATATCTCCCGGAAGGATCCCATGGCCCAGTCGCCCTCGCTGGGCATGTACAGCAGCCAGCTCTGGCTCAGCAGCAGAAAGAACAGGGAGGAGGCCATGCCAATCCAGACCGCCTTGTTGGCGGCTTTCTTCCCCTCGCATTCCGAGAGGATGTCCGTAATCAGGAATGTGACGGCGAAGAGCACGTTCCCCAGGGTCTGCTCCATGCCGAAAGCCCTGATCAGGAGCAGCACCTCGATGTTGGCCAGTATGGTGGCAACGGCGGAGAGGCAGTACAGTCCGGCCTTGCCGAAAAAGCGGTATGAAAGAAGAGCCATTGAAAAAATCAAAATCACAGAACCAATCAATAATAATTCGTTAGTCATATCAGTCACCTACTCCAAAGTCAGTATTTTGAATCAAAATGTCAATGCGTTCATCGTCCTTGTATTTTGGATAAATATGTTCCAGGAATTGGGATATCACCTGGTCATCAGGCCGGACGGACGTGGTGTTCCTGCACATGATGTTGACGCAGAGGCGCTCAAAATGCGAAAGCCCCAGCGCGATGTCCCGCTCCATGGACTCGCGAGTCTGCCCTTTGATGCCGAACAGAAGGTTCGCCTCATCGAAGTGCCGGGAGATGAGGGCGGCGTCCTGCTCCGGAATCCCTTTTTTCAGGACATTTTCCCGGAAATCCCAGTCGAAGGTCTCCAGGCCCAGCTTCATCTTGAGCCGGAAAGGGGAGAACTCCTGTCTGAGGGCAGGGATTCGGTCGCGATAGAGATAGTGGGATTCAAAGTGGATGGTGGAAATCTCCTTTTCCAGGCATATCTGCCTCACCAGCGCCAAGGTCCGCGGATCCAGTTCGAAGACAGAGCCGCTGTTGATGACCTCCAAATCCCCGAATTCCCCGGTGACCCTGCCGAGGACCTGGCTGTTCAGGGCGTAATTGGCTTCCTGGTCGGAACATTTGTCCGTATGGTAGTCGCAGAAGGCACATTTGCGGTAGACGCATCCGCTACCCCGCAGAAGGACGATTTCCCGTTCGTTTTTCTCCAGAATTTTGTTATATCTTTCCATGACAAATAAAAAGCGCCCCAAAGGACGCCCCAGGGCATGCTCTGCCCCTCCGCTCCTTAGTTTTGTTTTTGGAAGCAGGTGAATTGCTTCCATGGCAGGATGGTTTCGAACTGCCATGCACTATTGTATCACGATATCCGGAAATGTCAATGCCCCGGAACAAAAAACATGCTTTCCGCATAGGATGATAGAAACGGGCATACAGGTGTTAGGTCTATGGCATTGGTGGTGATCGACGCCGGACACGGAGGGAACAATCCGGGTGCGGTCTATCAGGGCAGGCAGGAAAAGGGAGACGTGCTGGCGCTGGCATTGGCGGTAGGAAAGATTCTGGAGGAGAACGGGGTGGACGTCTATTATACAAGGACCACGGATGTCTATGAGTCCCCGGAGCAGAAGGTTCAGGAGGGAAACGCGGTACAGGGGGACTTTTTTGTGTCCATCCATCGCAATTCCAGCCCGTATCCCAACCAATATTCGGGAGTGGAGACGCTGGTATACAACCATTACGGAGAGGCGGCAAGGCTGGCGCGCAATATCAATGCCCGGCTGGAGCTGGTAGGGTATGAGGATCAGGGCGTCAATGAGCGGGCAGACCTGGTGGTGCTGAACAGGACCCAGATGCCGGCAGTGCTGGTGGAGGTAGGCTTCATCAATACGGACGCCGACAACCAGCTGCTGGATGAGCGCTTCGGGGAGACGGCCCGGGCGATTGCCGAGGGAATCCTGGCCACGGTGTGGAGTTCGTGAGAAGGGAGATTTCCTGACAGCTATTATACTCGTGAACGCATTTGATTGCCGCTTTCAGCGCTGGATTACCGATGCGTTCAACGTTTCCTGTGCAGTCCGGAAATTATTTGCGTTTGTGGGTATAAGAGGGTATGGGGCATGGGGAAAAGGATATATGGAAGACTTGGAATGTTGGCTGTGTTTCTGCTTTTGGCGGAATGTGTGGGCTGCGGCGGCGAACCTGAAAGAGCGACCGGCGCAGCGCCGGAGCTTGTCGGCTCTCTCCGGCTGGAGGGGAGCTCTTCCATGGAAAAAGCGGTGGATGGGCTGGCAGAGGGGTTCATGGAGCAGTATCCAGAAGTCGCCGTGACAGTCCAGTTCACCGGATCCGGCGCCGGAATCGAAGCCGTGGCGGAGGGAAGGGCGGAAATCGGAAATTCCTCCAGGAACCTGACGGAAGAAGAGCGGGCCAGGGGGCTGACGGAAAACGTGGCAGCTATAGACGGCATTGCCGTGTGCGTGGATGCTTTCCATGGGGTCAGGGATGTCACAAAAAAGCAGCTGGCGGATATCTATACGGGCCGAATCACCAATTGGGCGGCCCTGGGCGGCGAGGACTTACCGATTGTGGTGATCGGGCGGGAGGCAGGATCCGGCACCAGGGAGGCTTTCGAGACCCTGCTGGGCATTGGGGAACAGTGTACATATGCCAACGAACTGGACAGCACGGGGGCTGTCATGGCAAGAATCGCATCGACTCCCGGTGCCATAGGGTATGTGTCCTTCGACATGGTGGAGACAGACGGAAAAGGAAGGACAGGGCAGAATGTCATGGCGCTGCGGCTGGACGGCGTGGAAGCGGAAGCAGAGAATGTCAGAAACGGAAGCTATCCCCTGTGCAGACCGTTCCTGATGATTACCAGGGGTGAGGTCTCTGCCCAGGAAGAACTGGTGCAGGCCTGGTTCCGGTATGTGTCCGGTGAGAAGGGGCGCGAGATTATGACGAGGGCGGGTCTGGTGATGGTGGAGAAAGGAATTGACGACTTAAGCAGTCAATAAAGCAGCAAGGAGGCAAAAGGCAGCGATGGGACTGGGGTAACGATATAATGGTACTTAGCGGACAGTAAGGAATTGTCTACAAATAACTGATGCGAGTTTATAGCCGTTTTCGTTGTATTTCTGGGCTTTCTCCTAAACAAGTTGCATCAGTTATTTTCCGACAATTCCTAAGGCTATAGCAATAGAACAGGAATCAAGGACGGGATATCGAGATAGGAGGTTCCTTCGGATGGGACATTGGAAGAGGGAGACAGCGGTGGAAGCGGCAGCCAGGACGGTGTTCGGGGTCTGTGCATCCATCGCCGTTCTGGCGGTGGCGTTCATCGCATTTTATATGATTCGGCGGGGCCTTCCGGCCCTGAAGCAGATAGGGCTGAAAGAAATCCTGTTTGGATCCCAGTGGAAGCCCACGGCTGCGCAGCCCCGGTTCGGCATTCTGTATGTCATCCTGACCTCTGTGACAGGGACGTTCCTCGCCGCCTGCATCGGAATCCCCGTGGGAATCCTGACGGCGGTCTATCTGGCGGAGGGGTTCGGAAAGCGCTTCGCGGGCGTGGTGAAATGTGCCGTGGAACTGCTGGCGGGAATCCCCTCCGTAATCTATGGGCTATTGGGCATCTATCTGCTGAATCCCTGGATGTACAGGCTGGAGCGGCGGATTTTCGAGGATTCCGGGAGCCATCAGTTCACGGGCGGCGCGAATCTCCTGTCAGCCGCCGTGGTGCTGGCAATCATGATGCTGCCCACGGTCATCAATATCAGCGAAGCTTCCATCCGCGGTGTGTGCCCCTCCCTCAGGGAGGTTTCCCTGGCCCTGGGGGCCTCCCGGGTGCAGACCATTTTCCGCTGTGTCCTTCCAGCGGCGAAATCCGGCCTGGCTACTGCACTGGTGCTGGGCGTGGGGAGGGCCCTGGGGGAGGCCATGGCCATTACGCTGGTATCCGGAGGGAGCGTCAATATGCCGTTTCCTTTCCGTTCGGTTCGGTTCCTGACCACGGCCATCGTCAGCGAGATGGGATATGCCCATGGCGTCCACAGACAGGTGCTGTTCACCATAGGCCTTGTTCTGTTCTGCTTCATCATGCTGATGAACCTGCTGCTGACAGGGATTCTGAAAGAAAGGGCTGGGGGCGATGGGTGAGAGGACGCTGTATGGGAAAAGGAGAAAGCCGGGGGAACTGTTTCTGCTGGCGGCCATATACGGAGCGGCTTACTTTTCGGCGTTCCTGCTGTTGGGGATGATAGGCTATGTATTTTTTCGGGGGTTTCGGATTCTGGGCATCCGCTTCCTGACTACGGTGACCAGCGTGCGCCAGGGAACCGTGGGCATTGCCGGAAGCCTTTTGAATACTCTGTACATAATCTTGATGACTTTATTGATTGCGGTGCCTGTCGGCACAGGGGCGGCCATCTACCTGAACGAATACGAAAAACCGGGTAGGATAGTATGCTTCATCGAATTCGCCACGGAGACCCTGGCGGGGATTCCCTCCGTGATTTTCGGGCTGTTCGGCATGACATTTTTCGGCGGCGTGCTGGGGATGGGCTATTCTCTGCTGAGCGGCTCGCTGACGCTGGCCCTGATGGTGCTGCCCCTGATTGTGAGGAATACCCAGAGGGCCCTCAGGGAAGTGCCGGAGGGGTACCGATACGGCGCACTGGGGCTGGGGGCCGGGAAATGGCATCTTATACGGACGATTCTGCTGCCCTCGGCCAGCCCGGGCATCCTGACCGGCATCATCCTGGCAGTGGGGCGCATCGTGGGGGAATCGGCGGCGCTGCTGTTCACCGCGGGAAGCGCCAGGCTGCTGCCAAGGCTTGGGGGCGGCTTTGGGAAAAGCCTGGCCGCTCTGTATGGAAAGATATTTGAACCCGGCGGAACCCTTGCCGTGGAACTGTATCTACAGATGCAGAACGGGGAGTACGAAGCCGCTTTCGGTATCGGCTGTGTGCTGATGTTGCTGGCATTGTTCCTGAATCTGCTGATCAGGCTGGTATGCGGAGAGCGGGACACGCCGATGCCATAGACAGTATGGTGACGCTGATGAGCGTATATCTCATCGGGCAGAGGAATCAGGCCTGCGGAACATGGTGGCCAGCATTGTCCTGAAGGAGGTGGAAGCCTACTACACAGGGAAGAAAAGCCTGGACGAAGTGATTGGCATTATCCAGAACCGGGTGCAGCTGCTCTGAATGAGAATATGTAATGAAAAAACATTTGCCTTTCCTTCATAAGTATGGTAAACTCATGAAAAGCATATTTCAGATTCGGTATGGCCGTTAGCGCTGCATACTTGTCATATATTTCTATTTTTCATTTTATCAAGGAAATTCATGCTTTTATCCATTTATTATTAATAAGGGCAGGAGTTTCCGCATATAGTATCGGGCCGCGATCCTCCTGCGCACGGAAGGAGGAGTTTTATGGCGGGAAACAGAGAGTATAAAAGTGATGTGTTCGGCATGCTGATGGAGGAGCCTGGGTATGCGCTGGAGGTGTATAATGCGCTGAACCATTCGGATTACAGGGATCCAGGGCTTGTGGAGGTGTGTAGCCTGGAGAGGGGGATTTCCCTGTCGGTGCGCAATGACGCGGCGTTTATCCTGGACATGAACTTAAGCGTATATGAGCATGAATCCACCGTCTGCCCCAACATGCCTCTGCGAGCGCTGATCTATGCGACGAATATCCTGGAGCAGTGGGTCAAGAAGCAGAACATATACGGGAGGAAGCTGGTGAAGATTCCGACGCCCCGGTTTGCGGTATTCTACAATGGGGTGGAGGAGCAGCCAGAGCAGTATCAGCTGAAGCTGTCGGACGCGTATGCGAACAGGATGGAGGAGCCGGAGCTTGAGTTGACCTGCACCGTATATAATATCAATTCGGGAAAGAACCGGAAGCTGCTGTCAGAATGCCCGGTTTTAGAGCAGTACATGGTATTTGTAAGATATGTGCGGGAGGGGCTTGAAATGTATCCGGAAAAGGATTTGGCGAAAGCGATAGACGGAGCCATAGACCGCTGCATCGAGGAGGGCGTTCTACGGGAATTTCTGATACGGCGCCGCGAGGAGGTGACAAAGGTGACACAACTGGACTACACATTTGACAGGCGTATAGAGTTTGAAAGGGAAGATGCTCGTGCGGAGGAGCGTGTCAATACGGAACGTGAAAGGCAGGCGAAGGAACAGGAACGGCAGGCGAAGGAACAGGAACGGCAGGCAAAAGAACAAGCAGAGAAAGAGGTACAGAGGCTTCGTGCAGAACTGGAGCGTTATAAAAAGCAGTTTCCGGAATATAAGGCAGAAGCAGAACAGCACTGACAGACTGGGTCGGTTCTTTGCACTGACATCCTGACTTTGAGATTGCCGCCGCGGTAACAGGAGACAAGTAGGCATGAGAGACAGCAAAATATCGGTCAAAAAACTGAGTTTGTCCTATGGAGAGCATCCCCTGCTGAGACAGGTTAGCCTGGAAATCAGGGAGAACGCAGTCACCGCCCTCATCGGCCCCAGCGGCTGCGGAAAATCCACCTTCCTAAAGTGCCTGAACCGGATGAACGACCTGGTAGAGGGAGTCCGCATCCAGGGGCAGGTCCTTTTGGACGGGGAGGACATTTATGACGAAAGAGTGGACGTGACCAGCCTGCGCAGACGGGTGGGGATGGTTTTCCAATCGCCTGCCCCTTTTCCCATGAGCATCTTCGACAATGTGGCCTACGGTCTCAGGCTCCATGGCATGAAGGGCGGCGGGCGGCTGGAGGAGGCCGTGGAGCAGGCCCTGCGGGACGCCGCGCTCTTTGACGAGGTGAAGGACAGGCTGAAGAAGCCCGCCCTGGGGCTGTCCGGGGGCCAGCAGCAGCGGCTGTGCATCGCCAGGGCCCTGGCGGTGGAGCCGGAGGTGCTGCTGCTGGACGAGGCCACCTCCGCCCTGGATCCGGTCTCCACCCTGAAGATAGAAGAGCTGATGAAGAGCCTGCGGAAAAAATATACGCTGGTGATCGTCACCCACAACATGCAGCAGGCTGCCAGAGTGGCGGACGACACAGCCTTCTTCCTGGGGGGAGAGGTGGTTGAGTCCGGCAGCACTGACAGCCTGTTCTGCAGGCCCAGGGACAGGCGCACGGAAAGCTATATCGGCGGCCGCTTCGGCTGATGCCGAGGGCCGCCCTTTCCGCAGCGTGCAGGGCCTGAAATCCGTTATTCGTCGTCTTCTTCCCCGGAGGCCTCGGTCTCTTCCTCCGGCGTTTTTTTCTCCGGCAGGGTCATGCGCACTTTTACGATTCGGTTCTGCTCGATGCCCTGTACCTGCAGGCGGATGCCGTTCTCCAGCGCCACTTCCTCGCCGTCCTCCGGCAGCCGGTCCAGGCATTCGATGATGATGCCGCCGATGGAGTCATAATCCTCGCTCTCCAGCCCGGTGTCCAGCTCGTCGTTGATATCGTCCAGCTTCATGCTGCCTTCCACCAGGTAGACCCGTTCGTCCAGCTTCTGGATGTACTCTTCCTCGTCCGCGTCGTATTCGTCCCGAATCTCGCCCACGATTTCTTCCAGCAGATCCTCCAGAGTGATCATGCCCACCGTCGCGCCGTATTCGTTGAGGACGAAGGTGACGCTGGTGGTCTTCTCCCGCAGCTCATAGAGCAGATCGGAGACTTTTTTGTACTCGTATGTATAGTGGGCCTCCCGGAGGATGGATTTCACCTGGAAATGCGCCTCGTCCTCTGTGAGGAGGAAATCCTTGATATTGATCAGGCCCACGATGTTGTCCTTGTCGTCCTGATATACGGGAAACCGTGTATACATAGACTCCCGGAAGGTAGAGAGCACTTCCTCAAATGTGGCATTGACGTCCACTGTCACCATATTGATCCTGGGCACCATGATGTCCTTGGCCAGGGCGTCGGAGAAATCGAACACATTGTGGATAATCTCCTTCTCTTCGGACTCGATGACGCCGCTCTCGTGGCTGACATCCACATAGGTCAGCAGTTCCGCCTCGGTCATGGTGGTAATCTTCTTGCTGGGGTCGATGCGCAGCATGCGCAGGATGCCGTTGGATATTTTGTCCACCACGAAGATCACAGGGGTCATGAGCTGCATCAGCCCGTAGATGATGCCGCAGTAGGCCAGGGCGATTTTTTCCGAGGAGAGCATGGCCCAGGTCTTGGGGACAATTTCGCCGCAGAGCAGGAGCACAAGGGTCAGGACACCGGTAGCGACAGCCACGGGGACGCCGAACCGCAGGGCGATGGTGGTGGTCAGGGCAGAGGTGGACAGGTTCACGATGTTGTTGCCGATCAGGATGGTGCTCAACATCTTGCTGTAGCTTTCCAGGATCTTGCTCACCTTGGCGGCGCGTTTGTTGCCCTCTTCCTCAAGGGAACGCAGGCGCACCCGGTTCACGGTGCTGAAAGCTGTCTCTGCCGAAGAGAAAAAGCCTGACAGGAAAATGAGAAGAAGCAGAATCAAAAATTGTATACCTTCTGGAACGTCCAAAAAAGTTCACTCCTTTGCACAGGGACTGCCGTAGGCCAATCCCTTATACTGGCAGCCGGTCTTGGATGCCGGGCGCCGCGATGATAGTTTACAGTTGAAAATAAATATACCGAATAGAGACGCGTTTGTCAAGTTCCCGGCCATCTGTGCATATGATTTTATAAAAAGTTAATAGACTTGAAAGGCGGAGCATGTACAGCCTTTGGTCGGATGGGAGGGAAACATGGAACACATGCAACGAAATCAGGGGACAGAGGGGGTGCCGGTGGCTTTCTTTCTGAAGAGCCTGCTCTTTTCGTACATCATCACGGGGACGCTGCTGGCGATTCTGGCTTTTTTGCTGTATAAGCTTAGTCTCAGCGAAAAGACAGTCTCCATCGCAATCATCGCAATTTACATAGTGGCGACGCTGTTCGGCGGCTTTGTCACGGGCAAGCGGATGGGGAACCGGCGGTTCCTCTGGGGGCTGGTGATGGGCTGTGCCTATTTCGTGATACTGGCCGCGGCCTCGTTCATCGTGGGGAAGGGCAGCATAGAGGTGGGGAATTCCTTTTTGACTACGTTCGCATTGTGCGCCGGCGGCGGGATGCTGGGCGGGATGCTGAGCTAGGCTTCACTTTTTGGTCTCTCTGAAGGCCCACAGCTTGTTCAGGAAAAAGTTGGCCGGCACGGTGAACACCAGGTTCAGCAGCGGCGCGGCGTACTTGGAAATCCCCAGCTGCTCGATCCAGAGAAAGGACAGGACATTCTCAAGAATATACCCGGTAAATCCATAGGAAAGAAAGCACTTTCCCAAGGCCTTCCACAGATTCCGCCGACTGCCTTCCGCCTTTTTGAAGACGTATTTGTTGTTCCAGTAGAAGGACCAGAAAATGCTGATGGTGAAAGCGCTTACATTCGCCAGGATATAGTCCTGCTTCCAGGCCAGTCCGCGGAGAAGGCGCAGGAATCCGATATACAGGAGGTAGGAGAGCAGGGTATTGCTCACTCCCACCAGGCCGAACTTTATGAATTGGAGGAAAGGCTTCAGCTTTTCGTTCTCCCATATCTTTTTGAACATCTTATTACCTCATATTATAGTTCCGCGTCTGCCCCGCCCAGCACCCAGACCTGGGCAGAGGATTTTCGGCCGTAAAGCAACGCGTCCGTGAATTCTCTGGGGCGCTGTGCGGGGCAGGCGCTGTTTTTAAAATTGGTTCATCCAATGGATGACGTAGTCCTGTTCTTCTTCCGTCATGCCGTAGTACAGCGGGATTGACAGCACGGACCTGGCGTAATGCTCCGTGATGGGGAACGCGCCCTCCCGGAAGCCCAGATGCCGGTATGCCTCCGACAGATGGGGCGGGATTGGATAGTGGATGAGCGTGCCGATTCCCCTGCTCTTCAGATACTCTGCCAGCTCATCCCGTCTTTCAGACCTTATTACGAACTGATGCCAGATATGGGTGGCCCCTTCCCGGATCTCGGGGAGCTGGAAGCGGTCCCTGTCCAGTTCCCGGAGATATCTCTCGCAGATATGCCGCTTTTGCGCCTCTAATTCCGCCATATGCCGCAGTCGCACCCTGAGGAGCCCCGCCTGGAGTTCGTCCAGCCGGGAATTCGCGCCGACTACCTTGTTGTAATAGCGCTTCTCGCTGCCGTAGTTTCGAAAAATCCGCACGTCCTCCGCAATCTTGTCATTGTTCGTGACGATGGCTCCCGCGTCTCCGAATGCCCCGAGATTCTTGGAGGGGTAAAAGGAAAAACAGCCGATATCCCCAAAGGTTCCCGTCATCTGCCCGCCGAATTTGGCGCCGTGGGACTGGGCGCAGTCCTCCACTACCCGCAGATCATGCTTCCGGGCGATTTTCATGATTTCTTCCATATAGGAAGCCTGCCCGTAGAGATGGACCACCAGAATGGCCTTTGTCCGGGGGGTAATCTTTTCCTCCAGCTTTGACGGATCCAGATTATAGTATTCATCAGGCTCGATGAACACCGGGGTCGCTCCGTTCATGGTGATTCCCATCACGGAGGCGATATAGGTATTGCCCTGTACCAGGACTTCATCGCCGGTGCCGATGCCCAGAATACGGAACGCGATCCACAGGGCATCCAGCCCGCTGGCCAGCCCCACGCAATGCCTGCAGCCGATATAAGCGGCAAATTCCGACTCAAATGACCCCACTTCCCGGCCGAGGACATACCACCCGGAACGCAGTACCTCCAAAGCCTTTTGCTCAAATTCTTCCTGATACATGTAGAACCCTCTGTCAAGGGTGTTCGCCGTCACTTCCATCTTTCCGCGCTCCTTCCGCCGGTCAATATTCCTCCTGGCTTTCCTCCCGGACTATTCTCAGAAAATCATCGTAATTCCGTATATACTCATCCGACTTATAGTGCTCCGATGCCAGGCACAGCAGAACGGAATCTTCGCTGAAGTCATACATCTCCTTCCAGATCATCCTGGGAAGATAGATGCCCGTCCTGGGCCGGTTCAGGGTGAAGATGGCTTCGTTGCCTTTTCCGTCCTCCACCCTCACCTTGCTGGAGCCCGCCACATTGATGATCACGAACTCCGTCTCCCTGTTGGCGTGCTGGCCCCGGACGATTCCCCGGTCGGAACCGTATATATAAAAAATCCGCTTGATGTCAAAGGGGATGTCCTGGCCCCCGCCTTCACAGACGATCAAATGGCCCCTCTCGTCCCCTTTTTCCTGGAATTCCAACATCTGTGGTCCCTGATACTGCATGGTTCTGTTCCTCCTATTCCAGTTCCGCATCTGCTCCGCCCAGCACCCGGGCATGTGCAGAGAATTTTCGGCCGCAAAAGGGATGCGTCCGTAAATTCTCTGGGGTGCTGTGCAGAGCAGATGCTGTATTAAATTAGTTCCAGTTCCGCATCTGCTCCGCCCAGCACCCGGGCATGTGCAGAGAATTTTCGGCCGCAAAAGGGATGTGTCCGTAAATTCTCTGGGGCGCTGTGTGGAGCAGATGCTGTTTTATAGTTATTCCAGTTCTTTAGCGCGATAGTAGCGCCAGTACCGGCCGTCCCCTACCGCTTCATAGTTTTCATTGACCCACTGCATGATCCAGGAGGTGTCCGACACCTGCATCTGACCGTAGAAACAGCTGACCGCCACCACAGTGGGCCTCTTTTCCGGGTAGGCTTCCAGATAATCCAGCAGCCTCTCATTGTAGACCGGTGTGTCTATGGTGGAGTAATTGCTGATGTCCGCGTCTGTCAGTAGGAACTCCATAGAGTCGATCAGCCAGCCGCCCACCAGCAGCAGGGAATCCTCCGGCGACACGAACCGACGGTGGTCTTCCGCGTCGCAGGTGATCTGATAATAGGTCATATAATCACAGACCACGCCCGCAGAGGGGCCGGACCTGACAATCGTCTGCACATCCTGTACCATCCAGACATTTCCCTTGTTGGCATATCCCCACACTACCAGCCCCCGGTGCACGGTGACCAGGGCGCAGACAGACAGCAGGAACGCCCAAATCTGCTTCTTTCTGTGCCGAAGGGCCGCCAGCGAGACCACCCCGCCCAACACCATATAAGCGGCCATGGTAATCAGGCCCAAATCCGTCAGCAACCAGGTGGAAAGAAAAGAACAGAGGGCGAACAGATTTCCCGTCAGCCACACGGTCTTTTCCGGCTCCGCCATATCTTTATAGGAAAAGCAGCTGAGCGCCATCAGGAAAGCAGGTATGATGTAGAACGTACAGGTCCAGTCCAGCCCCGTCCGCTTCTGTAGAAACAAGAACGCAAGTTCGGACAGGAACAGGACGATACCGTATACGGGGAAAAAGCCGACGGCCTTTCCCAGCAGCTTCCCCATGCCTCCCGCCAGGAGCCAGGCAAGGGCCGCGCCCAGCGCCAGCCATGCCACAGCCACGAGCAGACCATAAAAATAATTCCACAGACTGACGAACGCCTCCCCGCTGTGGGAGTCCGAATAGAAAATGTTCGTCAGGTTCAGAAGAAAGTTCCGGGCCCCTATTTTGCAGACGAAATATCCTACATAAATCCCGCCGAATAAGGCGCAAACGCCTGTAAACAGCCCTATGTTCTTCCAGCGTTCCCTTGTCTTCGTAAAAAGAATCAGGGCTGCCGGGAAATAGGCCAGCAGGCAGGAGGGATAGGACAGGATTTCCAGGCAGAGGCACACCGCAGCCAGGCACAGATACCTCTTTTTCTGCTGTTCCCTGACAAAGGAGACCAGGCACAGGAACAGAAGGGTGGAAAAGGCTATCTGGAGATTGGCGAAGTCCGGGAACGGCGTCTGCTTTGCCCGGAACATGATGAAAAACATGGTCGCCAGTTGGGCGATATCGCTTCCGGCGATTTTCTTCAGCAATCTGTAGAGCGGAATCCCGATGAGGGCAAAAAAGGCCGTTCCCACAATCTGCAGATATATCATCACCCCGGTGTAGGACGGGACAAAGAAATGATATATCCACATGAAGAAATCCGTAAAAAAGGCAGAGGTCTGATGGGGCTCCCACATTTGTGCAAACATCCCGTCTCCCTTTAAATGGCGGAAGGACATTGCCACCATGTAGGCATTGTCAAATCCCGTATCTGTGAAGAGGCTTTTGATGCTGGCCAAAACCACCGCTGCCCATAAAAGGTTCATGCACATTTTCCTATGCTTTTCCAGAAAACAAATCATTCTTCCGAATCCTTATCCTTCACCTCGTCCACGATATAGATGGGACGGTTCCTGGCCGCGTCCAGAACTCTCCAGATATATTCCCCGATGATGCCAAGCATGAGCATGAGCAGTCCGAACCCGAACAGCAGGATGCACATGATGGAGGCCCATCCCTGGATGGGGGTGCCCACGGTAAATTTCTCCACCAGGACAAAAATAAGGAGAACCGCTGCCGCAATATTGAACACCACGCCGATTCCCATCATGATTCGCAAGGGCAGATAGGAAAAGCTGAAGATGGAGTCCGCAACCAGCTTCACCTTTTTGGACAGGGTCCATCTGGATTTCCCCACTTCCCTGTCCTGGCGCACGAAATAGATCATATCGGTTTTGAAGCCGACCCACATGACCTGCAGGGTGAGGGAAGAGTTCTTTTCATCCAGGCGCTCCAGCACCTCGATCACTTTCCGGTCCACGAGATAACAGTCGCAGCCCCCGGAGGGCATGTTCTTATTGACCATTTTGCGAACCAGCGCATAGTACATGTTCGCAAAGAGCACCTTCAGCCGGTTCTCTTTGCGCTCCTTGCGGACGGCCAGGACCACCTTGTTCCCACGCTTCCAGCTCTCGTACATCTCCAGAATGATGGAGGAATCCTCCTGGAGGTCAGCCTGTTTGGTCACCGCGCAGTCGCCGGTGCAGGCGGAAAGGCCTGCCAGGAGCGCCGCGTGCTCCCCGTAATTCCGGGACAGCTTCACACAGCGGATGTTATCATCTTTCTCTCGAAGGGAATTCATGATTTCCCAGGAATTGTCCCCTGAGCCATCGTCCACGAAGACGATTTCATACGGGCCCAGCTTGTCCAGTATTTTGGCTTTCATATCCTCATATAAAAGCTCTAAGGTATCGGAATTATAATATACCGGCACTACAATAGAAATCTTGCTCATAGAAAACTTTCTCCCATTTCCATTTGAACATCAAACCAATGACATTGCCTCTACGTTTTCGGATTCATGGAATATTTTACATAGAAACCACTTTGTATGCAAGGGATATTTTATGATTATTTATTAAGATTCAGAGAGCCTGAGGCTGCCGGGCGCCAGGGAAGGAGGGGAAACGAAAAAAAGATTGCCAAACCGAAGATAAAACCGTAAAATATTGGGTAAATAAACAACAGACCGTTTTCCTGTATGCGCGGCGTTTCCTGTAAGGCGGCGATGGTTGGCGGGATGAAAGGAGGAGCGGAAGATGAAGGTATTGTTTATCGGCGGGACAGGGACGATCAGCAGCGCCATTTCCAGGAAGCTGGCCCTGCGGGGGGACGAACTGTATCTGCTGAACAGGGGGAACCGCGAGATGCCGGGGAACGTGAAATGGATCCGGTGCGATATCGGGGACGAGCAGGCGGCGGCCACGGCGCTGGAGGGCCTGAACTTCGACGTGGTGTGCGATTTTATCGGCTTTGTGCCGGAGCAGCTGGAGCGGGACTACCGCCTGTTCCGGGGAAGGACGCGGCAGTTCATGTACATCAGCTCGGCCTCGGCCTACCACAAACCGGTGAAGGACTACCGGATCACCGAGGGGACGGCCCTGGCCAATCCCTACTGGGAATATTCCAGGAACAAGATTGCCTGCGAAGAGTATCTGATGCGGATGTACCGGGAAAACGGTTTTCCGGTGACTATCATACGGCCAAGCCACACTTACAGCGAGAGATCCGTGCCTGTGGGCGTACACGGGGACAATGGCAGCTACCAGGTGCTTAAGCGAATGATGGAGGGAAAGCCTGTGATCATCCAGGGGGACGGCACCTCCCTTTGGACCATCACGTACCACGAGGATTTCGCGGACGGCTTCATGGGGCTCATGGGCAATCCCCACGCCGTCGGCGAGGCGTTCCAGATCACCAATGACGAGTCCCTGACCTGGAACCAGATATACGGCATCATCGCCGACTGCCTGGGGGTGGAGCTGAAGGCCTGTCATGTGGCCTCGGAATTCCTGGCGGCGGCTGGGCCCTATGACTTCACCGGCGGCCTGATCGGGGACAAGGCGAACACGGTGGTGTTCGACAACAGTAAGCTGAAAGCTGCCGTTCCGGGCTTCCGGCCGTCCGTCCGGGCCGAGGAGGGGCTCTGCAGGACCGTGGAGTATGTGCTTTCCCACGAAGAGTGCCAGAGGGAGGATCCGAAGTTCGATGCCTGGTGCGACAGGGTGATTGCGGCCCTGGAGCGGGCCAGGGCGGAGGTGCTGGGTGCCCTGTGACAGGGCCGCGGCGGGTTTTCCCGGAATTTTTGAAAAAAACCTTTTACAAATAGACATTTTATGATATACTACAAAAAGTTTCTATACAGGAATGAATATCAAGGAGGTTTTTCGTATGAAACATATTAAGACTTTGACTACCAGGAACCTGAAGGAGTCCATGAAGAAAGGCGGCTGCGGCGAGTGCCAGACTTCCTGCCAGTCTGCCTGCAAGACTTCCTGCACCGTGGGAAATCAGAGCTGTGAGAAGGCGAAGTAATTACATAGGCGCAAGATGACGGCTAGGGCAAGCAGCGGATTCCTTCGCTGCTTGAACTTTGTCCCATCCTTTTGTCCGGGAAAAGGTCTGCCGGCGATTGGGCCGGAAGGCCTGCTTTCTGTTGCTGCGGAGACAGAAGTCTTATAGGCGCTCGGAATTTCAGAAAGCGGAAAAAGAGGGGGAATCGGCCCCAAGGAGTTTGGAAAGCTGTAGGATAAGCGGCTTGGCGGTTCCGAGAGGATATCATTACAGGAGGGGACAAGGGATATGCGCCCTGCCGTGTGGAAAGGAACGTTTCAGTGATACATCAATATAAAAGCAACGGATACAACATAGTGATGGATGTGAACAGCGGTTCCATCCATGTGGTGGACGATCTGGTCTATGACATCATTCCCCTGGCGGAGGCGCTGGCGGAGAAGGGCGCGAAGGATCCGGCGGCGGTGAAAGAGACCCTGGGCCGCCATGAGGGGCTGGCCTGTACGCCGGAGGAACTGGGGGAAGCTGTGGACGAGATCCTGGAACTGTCGGCAGAGGGACAGCTGTTCTCGCCGGACATCTACGAGAATTATGTCTTTGACTTCAAGAAACGGCAGACGGTGGTGAAGGCCCTCTGCCTCCACATCGCACACGACTGCAACCTGGCCTGCAAGTACTGCTTCGCAGAGGAGGGGGAGTACCATGGCAGGCGGGCGCTGATGAGCCTGGAGGTGGGCAAAAAGGCGCTGGACTTCCTGGTGGCAAATTCCGGGAACCGGGTGAACCTGGAGGTGGACTTCTTCGGAGGCGAGCCCCTGATGAACTGGCAGGTGGTGAAGGAGCTGGTGGCGTACGGCCGGAGCCTGGAAGCGCCCCACAATAAGAAGTTCCGCTTCACCCTGACCACCAACGGCGTGCTCCTGGATGACGAGATTCTGGAATTTGCCAACCGCGAGATGGCGAACATCGTCCTGAGCATCGACGGACGGAAAGAAATCCATGACAAAATGCGGCCTTTCCGGGGCGGACAGGGCAGCTATGACCTGATTGTGCCGAAATTCCGGAAAGTGGCCGAGAGCAGAGGACAGGAGCGGTACTATGTGCGGGGGACATTCACCCATCACAACCTGGATTTCTCCCGGGATGTGCTGCACCTGGCGGATTTGGGTTTCAAACAGATATCCGTGGAGCCGGTGGTGGCGGGGCCGGAGGACGACTATGCCATCACGGAGGCGGATTTGCCAGTGCTGATGGAGGAATACGACAGGCTGGCAATGGAAATGATAAAGCGCAGAAAAGAAGGAAGGGGTTTCAATTTCTTCCATTTTATGATAGATTTAGAGGGAGGGCCCTGTGTGGCAAAGCGGCTCTCCGGCTGCGGTTCGGGGACGGAGTACCTGGCTGTGACGCCCTGGGGGGACCTGTATCCCTGCCACCAGTTCGTAGGCAATGAGAAATTCCTCATGGGCAATGTGGAGGAGGGCGTGCTGCGGGGTGACATCCGCGATGAGTTCAAGGGCTGTAATGTCTACGCCAAGGAGAAGTGCAGGAAATGCTTCGCCAAGTTCTACTGCAGCGGGGGCTGCGCGGCCAATGCCTACAATTTCCACGGCAATATCAACGACGCCTACGATGTGGGCTGCGAGCTGGAGCGCAAGCGCGTGGAATGTGCCATCATGCTGAAGGCCGCGGAGGCGGAACTGGAAGAAGGGAATCAGCAATGAGTCGTATGGTGCCGGAGGTGGTTGCGGTATTAATAATCCTAAGCGGTTTTATATAGTGCCGGAAGGATATACGGGCAATGTGACCGGAAATCCTTCCCGTAAAGGGCGCTATAGGAAGCGTTACGGAACTACAAAACAGTAACGATTCCTATAGTGCCGGAAGGATTTACGGGCAATGTGACCGGAAATCCTTCCCGTAAAGGGCGCTATAGGAAGCGTTACGGAACTACAAA
>OFFF01000200.1_pt1 | contig 47958 bp, 50 predicted proteins | sample 1521301 | NCBI WGS metagenome assembly OFFF01 (sample SAMEA3504101, study PRJEB24116) | mouse gut metagenome | biome: mouse gut; feature: mouse-associated habitat; material: faeces | place: Denmark | collected 2011
GGGACAGATTTCTTTTATAATGCCCCAAAAAGGAACAAATCCATTGGATCTGTGTGCCTAATTTTGTGGTATGACTATAAAATCTAACCGCACAGGTGGAAATTTTTTACTGGTGCATAACGACTTTGCTGGTAGTAGGCATGGCCGGGTGCGGAAAGGACAGTGGGGAGGACAGCATGGATGAAAGCGTGACGGACACCCTGGTCTCCTCATCGGAGGATGTATCCGCAGCCGGCAGCCAGGATGATGGGACGGCTTCGGAGACAGAGGATCCGGCAGAAAAGGAACCAGCGGCAGACAATCCGGAAAGCCCTGATGGGGCCAGCGATTCCGCCGCAGGCGGCTCCAACCTGCTGATCGTCTACTTTTCCGTACCGGAGGATGTGGAGACCACGGACGCGGTTGCCGGAGCCAGCGTTTTGATCAAAGACGATGAGAAGCTGGGGAATACCGAGTATGTGGCGAAAGTCATCCAGCAGACAATAGGCGGCGACCTGTTCCGCATTGAGACGGTGGAGGAATATCCTCTTGACCATGACCCTCTGGTAGACCAAGCGGCGGAGGAGCAGGACGAGGGAAAACGGCCGGAGCTTTTGAACCATGTGGAGAACATGGAGCAGTATGAAACCATCATCCTGGGATTCCCCAACTGGTGGGCGGACCTGCCGATGCCGGTCTACACGTTCCTGGAAGAGTACGACCTTGGGGGCAAGACCATCATCCCCTTTGTGACCCACGGCGGCAGTGGCTTTTCCGGGACGGTGAGGACGATAGCCCAGCTGCAGCCGGATGCCCGGGTGAGCGAGGATACCTTGTCCCTGTCCAGGAACAGCGTGGCGGACAGTGAGGAGGAAGTCGTGTCATGGGCGGAAAGCCTGGGGCTGTCCCAAAATGAATAGTCCGGTAGGACGAAATTCTGCAAAAGGGAACAATCAGTTAAAACAGACATCAGAAAAGGAAAACAAAGCGGCAGGGAAGCATGGAGGACAGTTATGCGATACAGAACGTTAGGAAAGGACTTGGCCGTATCCGCGGTAGGGCTGGGATGCATGGGAATGAGCCATGCCTACGGAGCGCCGTCGGATAAAAAAGAGATGAAGGAGCTGCTGGCGGAGGCCGTGGATATGGGGTATACATTCTTCGACACGGCGGAGGTCTACGGCACGCCGGAGGATCCCCATCACAACGAGGAGCTGGTAGGGGAGGCGCTGAAGCCCTATCGGAACAAGGTCGTGATCGCCACCAAATTCGGCATCCATTTCGACATGGAGAGCAGGCAGGTCAACAAGCCCCTGGTGCCGGACTCCAGGCCGGAGGTCATCCGCGCTTCGGTGGAGAATTCTTTAAAACGGCTTGGAACGGACCATATCGACCTGTATTACCAGCACCGGGTGGACGAGGCGGTGCCGATCGAGGAAGTGGCGGGAGTCATGCAGGAGCTGATACAGGAGGGAAAGATCACCCACTGGGGGCTTTCCGAAGCGGGAGAGGAGACCATACGCCGGGCCCACAGGGTCTGTCCGGTAACCGCGATACAGAACCGCTATTCCATGATGGCGCGCTGGCACGAAGCGCTCTTTCCCGTGCTGGAGGAGCTGGACATCGGCTATGTGGCGTTCTCGCCCCTGGCAAACGGATTCCTGTCCGCAAGGTACGGAAAGGACTCCACATTTGAACCGGGCACGGACTACCGCAGCGTCATGCCCCAGTTCGCGCCGCAGGCCCTGGAGCAGAACGCTAAGCTCCTGGAGCTGCTGAGGACTGTGGCGGAGGGGAAACATGCCACGCCCGGCCAGATCTCCCTGGCGTGGATGCTCTGCAAGAAGCCTTATCTGGTGCCCATTCCCGGAACCAGGAAACCGGACCGCCTGAAGGAGAACGCAGGGGCGGCGGACATCCTGCTGACGGACAAGGACATCCAGGTGCTGGACAGGCAGCTTGACTCTATGGAGATGTCGGATGTGTTCGGAGGCACGAAATGCCGGTGCCGCTGAATGGGAAAAGTGAAATCTGAAAACAGTAATAATAAAAGGAGAAGAAGAAAATGAGTGAACAAATTTGTGTAAAACTGAACAATGGCGTGGAGATGCCTATGGCGGGAATCGGGACTTTCCTGCTGAGCCCGGATGAGGCGGAAAGCTCGGTATTGAGCGCCCTGCAGGGCGGGTACCGCCTGATCGACACGGCAAACGCCTATGTCAACGAGAAGGCAGTGGGCAGGGCCATGAAAAAGTCCGGTGTCCCCAGGGAGGAGATCTTCCTGGAGACGAAGATATGGCCGTCTTTCTATGAGCAGGAGGACACCGTGGAAAAGACGCTGGAGAGGCTGGATACCGATTATATCGATCTGCTGCTGATCCACCAGCCCGCGGGCAATTATCTGGCAGGATACCGCCTCATGGAGAAGGCCTATAAGGCGGGCAAGGTGAAGGCCATCGGGCTCTCCAATTTCAACAAAGAGCAGATCCAGAAGATTCTGGATGTGTGCGAGGTAAAGCCTGCCATCCTGCAGACGGAGGTGCATCCTTATTTCCAGGAGAAGGAGCTGAAAGCTTTCCTGGAGAAAGAGGGCATGGTGATTCAGGCCTGGTACCCGCTGGGACATGGGGACAGGACTTTGATTGAGGAGCCGGTATTCACACAGCTGGCTGCAAAATACAAAAAGTCCAATGCCCAGATCATCCTGCGCTGGCATATCCAGGCGGGGAATATCGTGATTCCCGGCTCCAAGAACCCGGACCATATCCGCGATAACTTTGCCCTGTTCGATTTTGCCCTGACGGACGAGGAGATGGCACAGGTGGCGGCTCTTGACAAGAATATGAGATATTACACCAGCACGCCCCAGATGCTGGAGGGGTATGTGAAAATGGTGCCGCCTGTGGATGAGCAGAAGTAAGTGTGCAAAGATTTTCTAAGCCCGCAAAGTACGCGGACTAAGAAAATCTAAATTGCACACAGAAGAATGCCCAAAGTGCGGGCATTCTTCCAGGGGGGAAACTTTAGGAGAGAGTATGAAAAAAAGGGCTTTACGGTTTTTGGTGATGGCCTTGTCGATGTTCGGCGCGGCCGGATGCGCCGCACCCGGCTATGCCGATACGGCTTCCCTGCCGGAGGGCTTTGAACCGAAGCTGAGCGTGGAGCAGACGGCGATGTGTTCCATCCGCATCACGGCAGGGGATACGGTCTTAAATGGAATATTATACGACAACTCAACTGCCCGGGAATTTTCCGAAATGCTCCCGCTTACGGTGGAGCTGTGGCATCCGGCGACGAATTTTGCCAGAGCCTTTGACCTGCCGGAGCAGATTGCACAGAAAGGAATGCCAGGGTATGAATACGAGCTGGGCTCCCTGGCCTATTGGGATGTGGGGCCGTCCATAGCCCTGATCTACAAGGCGAGCCGGGAGCAGACGGTGGTGCCTGTGGTGCCGGTGGGAAAGATTACATCGGACGTCTCCCTGTTCGAGGAATATGGGGAGGACATCACCATAGAGATTGCGGATGACGGAGGAGACGTCCCGGGTTCCGGCGGCGGGACAGGGGACGGCACAGAAATATAAAAATAGAAAGGTGGTACGGAATTATGGCAAAGAAGCAGACAGCAGGAAGGGACAGACTGGGGGAGCTGGCGCCCAAATTCGCAGAATTGAATGACGATGTCCTGTTTGGGGAGGTATGGTCAAGGGAAGAGCAGCTTTCGGCCAGGGACAGAAGTATGATTACCATCGCGGCGCTCTTTTCGGCCGGCTTATACCCGCAGCTAAAGTCCCATCTCGCGCTTGGGAAGGAGCATGGCATTACAAAAGAGGAGGCGGTGGAAATCGTGACACAGCTTGCATTCTACTGCGGCTGGCCGAAGGCGTGGAGCACGTTTCCCATGATCCAGGAGATATATGGCGAAGGGGACGGCCGGTAGAGGATAGGATACCGCTGTGGCAATAGCGGCTTTCAAGATACAGAAGGGCGGGCATGGTCCATGAAGGGGAGAATAAAATGGGTACTGCCGGTCTGCATCCTGGCTCTTTTTACCGGATGCGGGGCGGAAAATAAGGTGGAGGAGTCCGTGGAAAGGATGGAGAGAACGGAAACCGGTCCGGAGGAAACCCTGGATGATCAGACATCCGGGAAACAGGAGACAGAAGATCAGGCGTCTGGGCAACAGGAGACAGAAGAGGCATATTCGGCGGACACCAGCATATCGGAAGTGATGTCGGATCCGGCTTTCGGAGATTTCGGGCGGCTGATTTTTCCGGTGAACAGCGGATATTACAGCGGAACCACGCTGGGGGATTTAAGGCTGACCTGGTACAACAATATCGACCCGGACAAGACCGTGGAGATCGCCAATTATCTGAAAGACCATGCGGAAGCGGGAGATACCGTGTTCTTTGACATCTATTCGGAGGAAGAGAAAGCCGCGGATCCGGCAAAGGAAGATACCGGTCTGTTCTTCTTCCGGGGCAATCCCGGGGAAAAGTTTGCCGTCTGCAATGCCGGCGGCGGATTCGCCTATGTGGGGGCCATGCATGACAGCTTCCCCCACGCCCTGGAGTTGTCGAAGATGGGCTACAATGCCTTTGCCCTGATCTACCGCCCGGGCGCCCAGACAGCCTGTGAGGATCTGGCGCGGGCCATCAGCTATATCTTCGCCCATGCGGAAGAGCTGGAGGTGGACACGGACTGCTATTCCCTGTGGGGAGGCAGCGCGGGGGCCAGGATGGCGGCCTATCTGGGCACCTATGGCACGGCGGCCTTCGGCGGGGACGACATTCCCGGGGCAGGGGCGGTGATTATGCAGTATACCGGGCACAGCGAATACAGCGCGGGGGATCCGCCCACCTATGCCTGCGTGGGGACAAACGACGGGATCGCCAGCTGGCGCACCATGCAGGCGCGGCTTGAGGCCATGGAGGAGCTGGGAATCCCCACGGAGTTCCATGTCTATGAGGGGCTCCGCCATGGATTCGGCCTGGGGACAGGAACGGTGGCGGAGGGCTGGATCGACGATGCGGCGGCATTTTGGGAAGCACAGATGGAGTGAGGGATGGCATATCCATCACGCGAAAAGCGGAGGCGGGCAGATGCTGATCTGCGTCAGCGGGCGCGGGTGGTATCAGGAATGGGGCTGCGAACCCAGGGAGCTTCGGCCGGGTGACGTGGTGAACATCCCGGCAGGGGTAAAGCACTGGCATGGCGCGGCAAAGGATTCCTGGTTCCAGCATCTTGCCATGGAGGTGCCGGGAGAAGAGACAAGGACCGAATGGTGTGAAGCGGTAGACGGCGAAGCATACGGCCGGCTCGGATGAACAGGCATCTACATTGCCGGAACGTATGAAATCATTGCATATTCAGCATGGCGAATCGAGGCTTCTGACGAGGTCTCGATTTTTTGCCGGCTATTGGAACATCGCCCTTAATTTGTCCTGGTTTGACGCACCGCACACCAGATAGTAGGTGACATTGAATTCGGGATCCGCGATGGGCACTGCGATACGGTCCGATGCCGGAGGGGCGCCGGGAAATATCTCCCGGAAAGCGTCGGTGGCGAAGCTGGGCATGGTGGAGTTCTCAATCAGCTCCAAAAAGGTGTAGCGCTCCGTTTGGACAAGGAACCGGGAATCCGGCATTTTACTGACTACCAGGTCGTGCCAGAAACCGATGTCCTGGAACAGGAGCATATTCTCCCCGTTCATTTCGGAGACGCTGAGGGACTTGCGCCGGGCGAAGCGATGCCGTTTTGGAAGGAGGAAGGACAGATGCTCCTTGCCCCATTTCCTGCAGTACAGATCGCCGTCTTCCGGACAGAAGGGAAGCAGCACGAACTGATAGGTGCCATCCTTTATTCCATCGAGGAGCCGGGGGACGTCCTGCACCTCTGATGATATGGCCGGCATGGGGCAGAAGGCGGTGATGTGCCGTATGATCTCCGCAATATGGGCAGGCGTGCAGGAACCCAGCCGGATGGTCCTGCCGGCACGGTCGAAATCACGGACATGCCGGAGCATGCTTTCTGTCTGCTTCAGCAGCATCACGGCGTCCTCTGCGGCCAGCAGGCCGGCTTCATTCAGAGAGATGCTGTTCCTGGTGCGGGAAAACAGGGGGACCTGGAATTCGGCTTCCAGCTTCTGCATGTTCCTGGTAAGCGCAGGCTGGGAAATATGCATCCTTTTCGCCGTTTCCCGCAGGGTCCCGGTCTGGTAGAAGGTGACGAACTGTTCCAGAATATTGTAATCCACCATGTTATTCCTTGCCTCTTTTCTGCAGAACTTTCGTATGTGTTGCGATAAGAAATTGCCGGAAGACAGTCCCTTATTCCCGCAGGCGAAGCCATGTCTGCGGAGCCTGCTCTGTGCCGTGTCTGCGGCGGGATGTCTGACATTATAACAGACGGAAATGGAAAAGTAAACATCCAGGTTCCGTTTTCAGGAATCTGGATTCCAGAATCGGAATTGTACAAATGAAAAAATCTGTTATACAATGGCGGTGGTTGAGAGGAGGAAACGGAGATGATCTTCTATTTTACGGGAACCGGGAACAGCCTGTACGCGGCAAAGGAACTGGATGAGGATACCAGAAGCATCCCCCAGGTGATCAGACAGGAAAGACTGGAATTCTCCGCAGACAGCATCGGCATCGTATGTCCGGTTTATGGACATGAGATGCCGGGCATGGTAAAAGAATTCATCCGCAGGGCCTCTTTTGGTACGGATTATCTGTTCGTGGTGCTCACCTATGGGGCACACCATGGCGGGGCGGCGGAGATTGCGGATTCCTTTTTCAAAAGCGTGGGGAAGGAGGCGGATTACATTACTTCCATCGCGATGGTGGACAATTTCCTTCCGGCTTTTGACATGAACGAACAGATGGCCATGGATAAGCATGTGGAGGAGCATCTGGACCGGATCAGGAATGACATCCGGGCGAAGAGGAGGGGCGTACAAAAGGCGGGGCTTGCGGAAAAGGCAGCCCACAAGATGTACACGAAAATGGTGAAGAATGCGCCGGAGACCATCTGGGCCGCCTTTCAGGTGACCGACGAATGCGTTGGCTGCGGAATCTGCACCAGGGTATGTCCGGCGGGCTGCATCCGTCTGGAGGACCAGCATGCCGTCCATGCCCGGGAGGGGTGCCAGGCCTGCTATGCCTGTGTCCATGCCTGCCCCAAAATGGCGGTGCAGTTCACGCTGCCCAGGCCGGAAAAAAATCCGGCCGCCAGATACCGCAATGAGCATGTGACGCTCTGTGAACTGGTAAAGGCCAATGACCAGACCGAAGCCGGCGGTTTCTCCGGCACATGAAACGAACAGATTGATGGGAGGTAAAGATTATGCACAAAAAAATGATTTCACTACTGCTCGCCATTACACTGTCCAGCATTCTGCTTGCAGGCTGCGGCAGTACAGGACAGCCGACAGGGGCTGCTGAGTCGGTACCGGATACCGCCGGGGCCGGGGCAGAACCGGAAGAGGGCGAAGCGGAGAATGTGGTGGTTGACCCGGCTCTTGAAAACGAGGTCAAGGTGACATCGGAGGAACCTTATGTGATGAGCGGCGACCAGACTTATTTTATCGAAGACAAGGAGCTGAACAATGGCTATAAAATGCCGGTGCTTGGACTCGGCACCTATGCGCTCACGGTGGAGGAGGCGGAAAACTCGGTCTATCATGCCCTGAAGGACGGATACCGCCTTATAGATACCGCAAGGGCCTATAACAATGAAGAGGGTGTGGGAAGAGGAATCCAGCGGGCCATTGAGGAAGGGCTGGTTACGAGAGAAGAAATATTTATAACTACAAAGGTGTGGGATACAGATTTTGGAAATGCGGGAAGCGCATTTGAAGATTCCCTGGCGCGTCTCGGCCTTGATTATGTAGATTTGGTCCTGCTGCATCATGTTCCGAGGCCGAATGATGAGGAAGCCTACCATGAGCTGGAGGAAAAGGTGGAAGAGGGGAAGATTCGCTCTCTCGGGCTTTCCAATATTTACCTTGATAACGATACCTTTGACCGTATGTATGAAGCGGCGGAAATCAAGCCCGTACTGGTCCAGAATGAAAACCATCCCTTCTTCCAGAATACCGAATTCCAGGAGTATATAGGCCAGTACGGACTCTTTATCGAATCCTGGTATCCCCTGGGAGGGCGCGGGTTCACACAGAATTATTTTAATGATGAGACTCTGCTGGGCATTGCCCAGGCCCACGACAAAACGGTAGCCCAGATTCTTCTGCGCTGGCATGTGCAGGCGGGATATATTACAATCCCGGGTTCCAGCAATCCGGACCATATCGCGGAAAACTATGACATCTTCAATTTCGAGCTTTCGGAGGAAGAGATGCAGACCATAAAGGAAATGGACACCGGACATGGCAACTTTAATCTCAGGCAGTAAAGGGATATTCGGCGTTCAGCATAAAAAATGTACAGGAGGAATATCAAATGAAGAGAAGACATATTACAGCTGTTTTGCTGGCAGGCATGATGACGGTTTCCTTGCTTGTAGGCTGCGGCAGCCAGCCGGACACGGCACAGGGGGACACACAGGAGAGTGGGCAGCAGTCGGAGAGCGCACCGCAGGGTACATCGGCGGGCGCAGGACAGGAAGAGGGTGCGGAGCCTGCGGAGGAAGGGGCATCCGATTCTGGCGCGATTCCCCCAGACGTGCTGATGATTGCAAGGCAGGGCATGTTTTCTTCCGGCGGCACGGTCACGGAACCGGTAGAGGGGGAGTACGACCCCACCACCAACTGGATGGATATCACCCGTGCGGGGAATACGGCCCATGTGGACCATGCCAATGTATTTTACCAGATTCCGGCAGACGACAACGGGAATCCCATCGTATACCTGCACGGCTACGGGCAGTCCCGCATGGGCTGGATGACGACCCCGGACGGACGGGAGGGCTGGTCCGATCTGTTCCTGAAGAAGGGCTATGCGGCATTTCTGGTAGATCAGCCCAGGCGCGGGGAGGCAGGCGCAACGACCTCGATGACGATGGACGGATTCCTTGACACATGGGCGGAGGACTCCAAGGAGTATAAGCCCGGCGACCAGGCGTGGTATACCCATTTCCGAATCGGGCGGGTAGCCCCGGAGCGGTATGAGGGCTCCCAGTTCCCGGAGGGGGATGTGGCGCAGGACCAGTTCTTCCGCCAGATGACGCCGAATACGGGCAACTTCGACCAGGCTCTGGATGCGGCCGCCCTGGGTGCGGTGATGGAGGATGTCCATGAGATGACAGGCAGCAAGGCGATTTTCGTGACCCATTCCCAGGGAGGCGCGGTGGGCTGGGACGTGCCGGTGGATAACATTTCCGCGATTATTGCCATTGAGCCGGGCGGAACGCCCCAGCCGGGTTCAGAACAGTACCAGAAGCTGCTGGAGGCAGACATCCCCATCACAATCTACTTCGGGGATTACATTGACAATGGCCCGGAAGACATCATGTCCACAGGGTTCTGGAGGGGAGTCCGTGACGGGGCGGTCCAGTTCGCGGAGAGCTATAATGCGGACGGCGGCGACTGCACGGTGGTCTACCTGCCGGATGAAGGGATTACCGGAAACAGCCATTTCATGTTCCAGGAGATGAACAATGATGTGATAGCGGACCATATTGCTGCATGGCTTGAGAGCAAGGGACTGAATTAAGGCTGAAAGAGGGTGGGAAATTGGAGGATATGAAAATAGTGAGAAGAGCGTTCCTGCCGGTTGCCTTGCTGGGGCTGCTGCTGACAGCCTGCGGCAGGGATATGGTTCAGCCGACGGATGGATCCGACAATGCGGAATATGAAAGCCGCACAGTGAATGACGACGCGGCGAATGACAGTGACAGTACGGAGGAAAAGGAAATACCTGTCAACGATGGCGGCATTGTGGCAATCGGTGACGGACTGACCTTCCCGAGAGGGAATGCGGTACCCGGAGGGTTCACGGGAACCGCATATCTGGCTCCTATGATCAACGAAGACGAAGTATACCATTTTCCCCGGACCAACCATATCACATTTGAACCCGGGGCGAGAAGCGGCTGGCACAGCCATGGCGGCATGGTCATCCTTGTGACAGGCGGTGTGGGCTATTATCAGGAGGAGGGCGGGACGGCCCAGATTATCCGGAAAGGGGATGTGATTGAGTGCGCTCCCGGTGTCAGGCACTGGCATGGGGCTGCCCCTGACAGCTGGTTCTCCCAGATGGTGGTCTATGATTCCGGTTATTCCGGGTCAGGCTCCGGTGAAGAACCGGTTACAGATACATACTATGCGGATCTGGAGGCGGAAGAGTATGCAGGGCGCAATGTAACCCCGGACAATGGATTTATGTTCCAGCGTGCGGGGCAGGCTGTGGACATGCAGACATTCAGCGGCCCGGTGTACCTTTCTGACATCATCGGTGAAAATGTGGCCGGCGCACCGGGCATGCATTATGTCGTGTTTGAACCGGGCGTCATCAATAACTGGCATATCCACGAGGGCGGCCAGATTCTGATCGCAACGGATGGAATCGGATACCACCAGATTGAGGGAGGGTCCGTGGAGGTTTTGTATCCGGGCGATGTGGCGTTTTGCCCGCCTGGGGTCAGGCACTGGCACGGAGGCAGCGCAGAAACGGAATTCGCCCATATCGCCATCAACACGAACCCGGGAGCAGGCGGAGTGGAATGGCTCGGGCGCATCTCAGAGGAGGAATACAACGCGCTGCCCACAGGGAAATAAAACGGGGCGAAGCTGAAAATCAGACGCAAGGGAGGAATTTGTCATGGACAGAAACCGTTTCAGAGTATCTTTCCTGACGGCCGTCATGGTGCTTTCTGCGCTGTCGGGATGCGGGGACCGGTCTGCAGAACGGGAGAAAGAGGATATCCCGGGCAGCGCGGAACAGAGCAATGTACAGGGGACTATAAATGGGGATGTACGGGAGGATCAGGAACCGGATATGGACATAAGAGAAGAGACAAATGTACCAAATGAAACGAAGGAATCGGAAGAACCGGATAAAATAAGGAGCGCTTACGAAGTCAGGGAGGGTGTCTCCGGCTTCACGCTGCAGTACGATGATCTGCCGGAGGTATATCAGGTGACCTCATCTTTCTCATACGAGGCAATGAACCGCCGCCCGCCGCTGCCGGAGGGGGACAGCACGGTCCTGCGCGCTGTGCCGGATCCGGCGCAGACACAGGTTTTCTATCTCTGGGAGGAGGGCAATGCGCCGGCCCGGACCAGCTTTACTTCGGATATGACGGGGTATTATGATTCCTATGATTTCCGGCCCTATGTGACGGCGCTGACCATACCGGAAGGGGTTGAGGCAAAGGGGGCCGTGGTGCTGCTGGCCGGAGGCGCTTTCCAGTTCCGGGGAGATTATACGGACACGCTGCCCACTGCGGTCCAGCTGCGGGAGTACGGCTATCGATGCTTTATCGTGGATTACCGCCTGCGGCCTTATTCCCAGGAGGAGGGAGCGCTGGACGTAGCCCGGGCCGTGCGCTTCATCCGTAAGAATGCGGATATTTACGGAATCGACCCGGAGAATATCGCTGTCATGGGGTATTCCGCGGGAGGCATCCAGGCAGGGGAATTTTTCATCAGCGCGGACGGGGAGGTGGACGGCTCTTATCTTGACCCGGGTTATACGCCTGACGAGCTGGACCGGATTCCGGCGGACGCATCGGCCTGCGGCATGATATACTCATTCTACGGAAGGCTCAGCGTGGCCTCCCTGGACGTGGAGCACCTGAAATCCGCAGGGCTGCCGCCCACTTTTTACTGCTATGGCACGGAAGACCCTTTCTACCGCCAGTTTGAGGCCCAGGTGGGGCTGATGGAGGAGGTTGGGGTGGCCGCGGATACCATCGTCCTGGAGCAATGGCCCCATGGGTTCGGCGGAGACGGAGGCTGGGTAGCGGATTATGCCGCCTGGCTGGAGGAAGTGTTTGCGGCTGGAAAGGCGCTGTGAAACCCACCGGCGGAACTTTCACAACAGCGGACGAGAGCTGGTGGCGTTCAGCAAGGGGATTGGATTTCCGGCTACGCCCTATGAACTGACGGACTTAAGAAAAATCGAGAGAACCTTTTACAACATCAGCATGCAGTATATCCCGCTTTTAAAGGAGATTCCTTATGAAATCATCCGGTTTACGGCGGATGAGCTGCAAATGATTCAGGATGAGCTTTCCTGCGAGACATACTCCAATCTGGTACTGACGCTGGCCGACCATATTGCCTTTGTGATAGAGCGGGCGCAAAAGGGAATCTATGTGAAAATGCCGTCGATTTATGAAATAGAGTTGAGCTATCCCCAGGAGGTGAAGGCGGGAAGGCTTCTGCTGGCGGCTGTCAGACAGAGATTCAAGGTTAAGCTTTCTAAGAGTGAGGTGCAGGGGATTGCGATGCATCTAATCAATGCCAGGGAGCGCTCCAAGACAGAAGAAGATCAGGAAAAGGAGCTGCTGCATGAGAAAATCCTGGAGGAGACCACCCGCATCATAGAGGAGGAGCTTTCTGTCAAGGTACAGAAGAATACGTTTAACTATGCCCGGTTCGCTACACATGTGCAGTATCTTGCGGAACGGATGCTCCAAAAGAACCCCATAGATACGGACAATCTTTTGCTGTACCAGTCCGTAAAGGAAGAATACACGAAAGTATCGGAATGCGTGGACAAAATCAGCGCATATTATAAAGAAATCTGGAAATTTGAGCTATCGGAAGAGGAAAAGCTGTATCTCATCCTGCATGTCAACCGTGTGTGCAGCAGGGAGGAGGACAATACGGAAAAAGGATTGTAACCCCGTAGAGCCGGGGGCATGACCTTTCCTGTAGGCAGAGGATATCTGCGTACAAGAAAGGTCTTTTTGTTTGATTGCCTGTATTCGCTGAAAAGTATCTTCTGGATATCCGCGGCATCCGGAGGAAGCTTTTCTTCAGGATAAGCTGGAAAAGGGCTGCGCCAGCAATCCTGGGGTATTTCCTGCCAGCAGAGAATGCGACCATGCAGCTTCTGGGCGTCATCGGCAACACCGCGTTCTATTTCCTGCCTGTCCTGGTGGCTTTTGCCGCGGGTCGGAAGTTCGGCGGCAATCCTTTCCTTGTCACCGCCGTCGTGGCAATCCTGATCCACCCCAATTTCATCGCTTTGACGGGCGCTGAGGGCGGCATCAATTTCCTGGGGATTCCGGTGACGAACTTCGACTATTCCTCCAGCATCATCCCCGCCATCCTTACGGCATGGGTGATGAGCTATATAGAGAAGCTGGTGGAGAAGATCACGCCCGCCTTTACGAAGAACTTCCTGAAGCCCATGCTGATCCTTCTGGTTTCCGCGCCCATCGCCTTTCTTCTCCTTGGGCCGCTGGGCTCCTTTATCGGCGGAGGATTGGCTTCCGCGCTGGTATTTATCCAGTCCCATGTAAGCATTGCGGCTTATATCATCATGGCCGCCGCCATGCCTTTCATCGTCATGACCGGCATGCACTGGGCGTTCATTCCCGTGGTGTTCGGCGCGCTGGATACGTCTGCGGGCGAGTCCCTGATGCTCCCTGCCATGCTGATCAGCAACCTGGCCCAGGGCGCCGCCTGCCTGGCTGTGGCGGTCAAGTCCAAAAACAGCGGCCTGAAGCAGACGGCTGCCTCTTCCAGTGTATCCGCAGTGTTCGCGGGGGTCACCGAGCCCGGCCTGTACGGCGTGACCATGCCCCTGAAGCGGCCTCTGGCGGCCGTATGTATCTCCAGCGGCATCATGGGGCTGATTGCCAGCATCATGGGCGTGTCCGCAAGCTCCTTTGCCTCTCCCTCCCTGCTGGCGCTGCCCATTTTCGTCCATGCGGAGAAGGCCAATAATTTTGTGATGGCATGCATCTGCGCCGGCATCGCCATTGTCCTTACCTTTATCGTGACCTGGATTCTGGGCTTTGAAGACCCTGCCGAGAAAAAAGCGGATGCCGGGGATGCCGGGGCTTCTGATTCAAAAGCTCTTCAGGCCGGGAAAAAGCAGTCCGTCGGCGCTCCCGTGGCCGGAAGGACGGTTCCTCTGGAACAGGTGAAGGATGAGACCTTTGCCTCCGGTGTCATGGGGAAAGGCATTGCCATCGAACCTGCGGAGGGCAGGGTATACGCGCCCTTTGACGGAAATGTGGAGACGGTTCCGGAGAGTCATCATGCCCTGGGGCTGACCTCGGACGGCGGCGTGGAGCTGCTGATTCATGTGGGCCTGGAGACCGTAAGGCTGGAGGGCAGACATTTCACCTGCCACGCAAAGGAAGGACAGCGCATCCGCAAGGGCGACCTGCTGTTGGAATTCGACCTGAAGGCAATCCGGACGGAAGGATACGATACGGTCACACCGGTCATCATCACGAATTCGGATGACTACGCCGAAATCATTCCGGCGCAGGAGAAGACCGTGAAAGCCCAGGACGCCATAATCGAGACTGCGTAGAGGGTGAGAGTGCGCCGAAGCGAATTCACTCTTAAGAGCCGTCGCGCAGCGACCAAAAAGCGAAGTGGCGAGGCGCATGAGAGAAAATTTCATGAGAGCACTTACGAATGAAATTTTTCTCTCGTGAGAGTGCGCCGGAGGGACTTCGCTCTTAAGAGCCGTCGCGCAGCGACTATAATAGGAGGTTTATATGGATATGGGATTTCCGAAGGGCTTTCTCTGGGGCGGCGCGGTGGCGGCCAATCAGTGCGAGGGAGCCTATGATCAGGACGGAAAAGGGTTAAGCATCCAGGACGTGACGCCCGGAGGGCTCCGGGGGCCCATTACGGAGACGCCCACGCCGGATAACATGAAGCTGGTGGGCATCGACTTCTATCACCGCTACAGGGAAGATATCAAACTGTTTGCGGAAATGGGTTTTAAGGTGTTTCGGACCTCCATCGCATGGAGCCGCATCTTCCCAAACGGGGACGATGCGGTTCCCAATGAAAAGGGGCTGCAGTTTTATGACGATCTGTTCGATGAATGCCTGAAATATGGCATACAGCCTCTGGTCACCATCTCCCATTATGAAACGCCGCTGAATCTGGCCCTCAAATACAACGGCTGGGCAGACCGGGCCCTGATAGGCTTTTATGAACGGTATGTCCGCACGATATTCGCCAGGTACGGCGGAAAGGTGAAGCTGTGGCTGACCTTTAATGAGATCAACTCCGTGCTGCATTCCCCTTTCATGAGCGGCGGGATCCGGACGCCCAGGGAACGATTAAGCAGGCAGGATTTATATCAGGCCGTCCACCACGAGCTGGTGGCCAGCGCCCTTGCCGCCAAAATCGCCCATGAGATGATTCCGGACGCGAAGGTAGGCTGCATGATCCTGAGCATGCCCATCTATCCGCTGACGCCGGCGCCGGAGGATGTGATGGCCGTGATGGCCGCGGAGCACCAGAACGATTTCTTTGGGGACGTCCATGTACGGGGGGCGTATCCCGGATACATGAAACGGTACTTCCGGGAAAACGGCATTGAGATACGGATGGAAGAAGGGGATGAGGAAATCCTGAAAAATACCGTGGACTTTGTCTCTTTCAGCTACTATATGAGCGTATGCGAAACCGCCGACAGCTCCGTGGAAAGGGGCCCCGGGAACATACTGGGGGGCGTTCCGAACCCCTATCTGAAGGCCTCGGACTGGGGATGGCAGATAGACCCGAAAGGACTGCGCTATACGCTGAACCGTTTTTATGACCGGTACCAGAAGCCCCTGTTCATTGTGGAAAACGGACTGGGGGCCGTAGACGAGCTCGTAGTCGGGGAGGACGGGATACCCACAGTGGAGGATGATTACCGGATTCGGTATCTGAATGACCATCTGGTCCAGGTGCGGGAGGCCATTGAGGACGGCGTGGAAGTGATGGGCTATACCGCATGGGGCTGTATCGACCTGGTCAGCGCCTCTACGGCGGAGCTGAAAAAGCGGTACGGATTCATCTATGTGGACCGCAGGGACGACGGGACAGGAAGCCTTGCCCGGTACAGGAAGAAATCCTTTGACTGGTACAGAAAAGTAATTGAAACAAATGGCGCATGCCTAAAATAAATCAAGAGTAAATCCAGGAGGTATGGAGATGAAAAATTTTGAGTATGTCATAAAGGACAGCGTGGGAATCCATGCGAGACCGGCCGGGATGCTGGTAAAGGAAGCAAAGAAATATGAGAGCAGAATCGTGATAGGCGCCAACGGAAAGTCGGCGGAGGCCACGAAGCTCATGGCGGTCATGGGGCTTGGCGTGAAGTGCGGCCAGACCGTGACGGTGACCGTTGAGGGAGCGGATGAAGACGCCGCCTGCGAAGGAATCAGGGCTTTCCTGGAAAGCAGCTTATAAGAGACATAAGGGGATAGCCGGACTGATAATGAGTCTGGCTATTCTTCTCCCTTTTCGAATAGACGGCATACCGTTTATATAAAGACATCATAAAGTATGCCTGGGTGAGGGAAAACATGGCGGAAAAAAGCATGGCGAAAGGAGAAAGAAAAATATGATGAAATTTTCGGGAAAACCCGTATACAGCGGCATTGTCATGGGGAACGTGGCGGTCCTGCGGGACAGCCGGGAGCAGGTCCGCAGGCACAGGGTGGAGGATGTGGAAAGTGAGATCGCCAGGGTGCAGGCGGCAATCCAGAAGACCGCGGAGCAGCTGGCGGAATTGTATGAGAAGGCGCAGAAAGAGGGCGGCGAGTCCAGCGCGGCCATCGTGGAAGTGCAGCAGATGATGCTGGAGGACGAAGACTATCTGGACGCTGTCTACCATATCATCCGCACGGAAACCGTAAACGGGGAATATGCGGTATCCGTGACAGGGGACAATTTCGCCAGAATGTTTGAGGACATGGAAGATGAATACATGCGGGGACGGGCGGCGGACGTAAGGGACATCTCCGGGCGCCTGGCCAGAAACCTGGCCGGGCAGGAGGATGCGGATTTTGTCTGCATGGAGCCCTCCATCATCGTGGCCGAGGATTTGAGCCCCAGCCAGACGGTACAGATGGATAAGGAGAAAATCCTTGCCTTTGTCACGGTACACGGTTCCACCAACTCCCACACGGCCATCCTGGCCCGCATGATGAACATCCCCGCATTGATCGGGGTTCCCATGAACCTGGAGGAAATCCGGACAGGGATGAAAGCCGTTGTGGACGGAGCCGCAGGGGAAGTCATTTTTGAGCCCACGGACGACCAGTGCCGGGAGGCGGAGGAGAAAATCAAAGCAGCACAGGATAAATTCCGGCTGCTCCAGGAGCTGAAAGGAAAAGAGAATGTGACCTCCGACGGAAGGAAGATCAACATCTACGCCAATATCGGCAGCGCGGGCGACGTGGGATATGTATTGGAAAACGACGCCGGAGGAATCGGGCTGTTCCGCAGCGAGTTCCTGTATCTGGGCAGGGAGGATTTCCCCACGGAGGAGGAACAGTTCCAGGCGTACAGACAGGTCGTGCAGACAATGGGGGAAAAGAAGGTCATCATCCGGACTCTGGATATTGGCGCGGATAAACAGGCGGATTATTTTAAGCTGGGAAAGGAAGAGAATCCCGCCATGGGATACCGGGCCATCCGCATCTGCTTAAAGGAGCCGGAGATCTTCAAGACCCAGCTTCGGGCGCTTCTGCGGGCGGCGGTCTACGGCAACCTGTCTGTCATGTACCCCATGATCATCTCCGCGGAAGAGGTGAGGCGGATTCATGGCATTGCAGAGGAAGTGGAACGGGAGCTGAAGGAGGCGGGCGTCCCTTACCGGGTTCCGGAACAGGGCATCATGATAGAGACGCCGGCGGCGGTGATGGTCAGCGATGAGCTGGCGGAACTGGTGGATTTCTTCAGCATCGGAACCAATGACCTGACGCAGTATACCCTGGCCATCGACAGGCAGAACCAGAGACTGGAGGATTTCTATAATCCCCATCACAAGGCCATCCTGCGCATGATCAAGATGGTGGTGGACAACGCCCATAAATGCGGAAAGTGGGTGGGAATCTGCGGGGAGCTGGGAGCGGATCTGACCCTCACGGAAGAATTTGTGGATATGGGCGTGGACGAGCTTTCCGTGGCGCCGCCCATGGTGCTGAAAGTACGGGAAAAGGTGCGGGCAATGTAGCAGGCTATGTTTGTGAAGCCGTCGAAAGGATATGCCATTCAAAATCAGTTATAAGCTATGGGTATAAACTGATGAACAAATCGAGACTTCTTCTGAGGCCTGGATTCTTCTACAATAGAATCCAAGAGAGGATTCTATTGTCAAAAGGATACAATAGAATCCAGGAAAAGATTCTATTGTCAAAGGGATACAATAGAATCCCGGACATGAACCCGAAAGGGCAGTCGTGAAGGAGAGATGATGAAGAGGAAGAAATGCGAAGTATGTCTGCTGGGTATGATTCTGGTGCTGCATATCGCTGGCTGCGGCAACGCGCAGCCGTCTTCAGACGCCGGGAACGGGAATGCGGCATCTGAAGAGACGGTGCAGAGCAGCGGGGAAAGCCAGGAAATCATATCCGGTGAAAACACATCCGATGAAAACGCATCCGGTGAAGACGGCAAAATCCTGATTGCCTATTTCACCGCCGGAGAGAACAGTGATGTGGATGTGGTCCCCTCTGCCAGCGTGACCACAGTGGACGGGGCGGCAAAGGGGCGTCTTAGGGCAGTGGCGGACATGATTCAGGCCGAGACAGGCGGTACGCTCTTTTCCATACAGACTTCCGTAAAATATCCCGGAGACGGCGGGGCGCTGATTGATTATGCCGCGGAGGAACAGGATGCGGATGCCCGGCCGGAGCTGACCAGCCATATTGAAAATCTGGAGGACTATGACGTTATTTTTGTCGGGTATCCAACATGGTGGTATGATATGCCGCAGGCTTTATACAGTTTCTTTGATGAATACGATTTTTCAGGAAAGACGATTATCCCTTTCAATGTGCATAACGGAAGCCGTTTTTCGGGAACCATTGGAACCATTCAGGATCTGGAACCGGAGGCGGAAGTAATCGCTGACGGTTTTACTGTCAGCGAACAGGATGTGGCAGAAGCAGCCGGTGATGTGGCTGACTGGCTCAGAGGGTTGGGATATTAGCCGCAAGGAGGGGAGCTCTGATGTGGCGTATATGGAGCAAGCTATGAATTTTTAAAACATATAAGAAAACGGAGGAACGTAAAATGGGAAAAGAAGAAGAGAACAGATTCGGATTGGTTTATGACGGTGCGCTGACAGAGAATATTCCGGGCAAGGTAAATATCCGTCCCGTAAAATACGAATTGAGAGGATTAAAAATAGCGGCAAACGTATATGTGCCTGCAGACTTTGATGAAAATGGCCGCTATGCGGCGGTTGTGGTGGCACATCCGAATGGCGGAGTGAAAGAACAGGTTGCAGGGTTGTATGCCCAGAAACTGGCTGATATGGGGTATGTTGCAATGGCATTTGACGCTTCTTATCAGGGACAGTCTGAGGGAATGCCGAGAAATACGGACAAACCGCAGAACCGGGTGGAGGATATTCACGGAGCGCTGGACTTTATTGTGAATTATAAGGGAGTCGACAGAGGACGCGTAGGCATTCTGGGAATCTGCGGAGGCGGGGGTTATACATTGAGGGCTGCACAGACAGATAAAAGAATAAAGGCGGTGGCCACGCTGTCCGCCTTCAACACAGGCATTGTGCGTAAAAATGGGTTTCTGGATTCCCAGATGGATACCATTACGGAAAGGCTTACGGATGCTTATAAAGCGAGGGAGGATGAGCTTTCCGGGAAAGAGGTACGCTACACGCCGAACATGCTGGACACCATGTCGCCTGAGGAAGCGGAGAAGATGCCGTTCAATCTGTACAAAGACGGATATGTATATTATGGGATTACCCATAAACACACCGGTTCCAGCTTTGCCTATACGGTGTCTTCCAATATTGACCTGTTTGCCTTTGACGCCAGAACCGGTATGGAGATGATCGACCAGCCGCTTCTTATGATGGCGGGTAAATGCGCGGATACTTTGTATATGACGGAAGGGTGCTATGAAAGAGCGACGGGAACGAAGAATAAGGAACTGTTCTTAATCGACGGCGCAACACATATCAAGACTTATTGGTACCCTGAATATGTGGAGAAAATCACAGGCAAGCTGAAAGCGTTTTTTGAAAAAAATCTGTGAAAGGTATAAAATGCACATATCAATCTGCGAAAGGAGCCGCCGAGGCGGCCGGTGACGCAGCGGCCTGGATTGACGAGCCGGGATATTAGCCGCAAGGAGGACTCTGACGGGGTGTATATGGTGCAGGTTATCAAGTTTTAAAACAGATAAGATAATGGAGGAAAGCAGGATGAAGATTTTATTTATCAACGGAAGCCCGAACAGGAAAGGAAACACAGCCGCTCTGGCAGAAGCCCTATTGAAGGGAAAAGAGTATGACACGCTTCAGCTGACAGATTACCGAATCGGGAGCTACGGTCAGAAGTTTGAGGACGACCAGCTGGGAGAGGTGATTGCAAAGATGAAAGAAGCGGAAGTGATCGTAATCGGCTCGCCCCTGTACTGGCACAATATCTGCGGTTCCGTCCGCAATATGCTGGACCGTTTCTATGGCCTGGTGAAAAACGGTGAGTTTTCCGGGAGGAAGCTATATTTCCTGTTCCAGGGAGCTTCCCCGGAGAAGTGGATGCCGGAGGCGGGAGAATATACTATGAACCGCTTTGCAAAGCTCTATGGCATGGAATACGCGGGAATGGCAACAAATCGGAGCGAGGCGGAGGAGCTTGGAAGAGGCCTATGAAAACATGGTTGATTACGGGATGTTCCACAGGACTTGGAAAAAGTCTTGTAAGGGCAGTCAGCCGCCAGTCTGATTTTTGAAGGAAAGAAGGGAGCAATGGCCAAATGGAAAGACCTTATGTAATCTGCCATATCTTAAGTTCCTTAGACGGGAAGATAACAGGTCCCTTTATGGGCACGGAAGCAGTGGGAGCCCTGGGCGGGGAATATGGGAAATACCGGACAAAGATGAACGCTGGAGCGCTGTTGTACGGAACCGCCACAACAAAAGAGTTTACCGGTTTCCGCAAGCCTGTACTGGAGGAGACGGAGGAAGTGCCGGAAGGGGATTTTGTGGCGGACGACAAGGCAGACCAGTATTTTGTCTCGGTGGATGTGGACGGCGAAATCGGATGGGAGTCCGGGACGTTCTGCAATAAGGGAAGAGCGCCCGCCCATGTGATAGAGGTCCTCACCGCCTCCACTCCGGCAGCTTATAAGGCCTGTCTGCGGAAAACGGGAGTTTCCTACATTATAGCAGGGGAAGAGAAGCTGGACTGTGAGACGGCGATGAAAAAGCTGTATGAGCTGTTCCACATTGAAAAGCTGCTGATCTGCGGGGGCGGCATGGTGAACTGGAGTTTTCTGCAGGCAGGCGTGGTGGACGAACTCAGCCTCTTCCTGGCGCCGGTAACGGACGGCGGCCTTGGCTCGGCATCCGTCTTTACACAGATTCCCTCTCTCACAGAGGGGAAACCGGTGGAATTTCTGCTCCGGGAGGCGGAACAGCTGGGAGACGGAGGACTGCGCCTGAATTATCAGCCTAAAAACAGAAAAAGCTGTTCGCAGCGACGTGCAGTATAAAGTTCAGAAAGAACAAAGCAAAAAAAGAAGACGGAGGAAGAATCATGGAATATGTAACCTTATCGAACGGAGTAAAGATGCCGATCCTGGGATACGGCGTCTATCAGGTGACAAAGGATGAGTGCGAGCGGTGCGTACTGGACGCGCTGGACGCGGGCTATCGGAGCATCGACACGGCACAGTCCTATTTCAACGAGGAGGAAGTGGGCTCGGCGATCAGGAAAAGCGGCGTCCCCAGGGAGGAAATCTTCCTGACGTCCAAAGTGTGGGTAGAGCATTACGGCTATGAGGAGGCCAGAAAATCCGTGGAGGAATCCCTGCGCAAGCTGCAGACGGACTATCTGGACCTGATGCTGCTCCATCAGCCTTTCAATGATTATTACGGGGCGTACAGGGCGCTGGAGGACATGTATGAGGAGGGAAAGCTGAAAGCCATCGGCGTGTCCAATTTCTATCCGGACAGGCTGGTAGACCTTGCGTCCTTTACGAAGATTCCGCCCATGGTGAACCAGATCGAGACCCATGTGCTGAACCAGCGCCAGGAAGACCATACCTGGATGGAGAAATATAAGGTTGCCCATGAAGCCTGGGCGCCCTTCGGGGAAGGCCGGGGAGGGCTGTTCGAGAATGAAACGCTGAAAGACATCGGCCGGAAGTACGGAAAGACCACGGCACAGGTGATGCTGCGCTGGAACATCCAGCGGGGCGTGATCGTCCTGCCGAAATCCACCCATAAGGAAAGAATGGTCCAGAACATGGACGTCTTCGATTTCAGCCTGACCCAGGAGGATATGGGCGCCATCGCAGCGCTGGATACGAAGACAAGCGCATTCTTCTCCCACTATGACCCCAATATGGTGGAGTGGTTCGTGAAGATGGTGGAGGAGAGGAAGCAGCAGCACGACAGCAGCAGGGAAAAGAAGAACTGGTGATGGATGAGGGGCATTGCCATCGACTGAGGAAAGGCGGAAGGGAAAGTGATTTACAGGGATTTTGGGAAGACGGGGTTAAGAGTCAGCGCCATTGGAATGGGCTGCGAATATGTCTGGACAGCAGACGAGAAACAGGTTTATGATCTGGTGCGGGCCGCTGTGGAGGCAGGCATCAATTATTTTGACCTGTTTGTAGGAACTCCCGCAACGAGGGAATATTACGGAAAAGCGTTAAAAGGGATTCGCGACAAGGTGTGCCTGGCCGGACATCTGGGCTGTATCGATGTGCTGATGTTCCCGGTGAATCCGCTGTTTAATCTGCTGCCCCAGGATACGGCGGATGCAAGGATGAAAGGCAGAGAAGTGAAAGCCATGACAGAGGAGGAAAAGGCGGCATACCCGTCCAAGCAGGAGCTTTACGAGCTCTGCGGGAAGCAGGGCGTGCCCATTGTGGCCATGAAACCCTTTGCGGCAGGCAATATTCTCAAAAACCATGAAGAAGGGAGACTGAAAGGCCTTTTGAGCCTTACCCCCGTCCAGAGTATCAGCTACGTCCTTTCGTTCCCCCAGGTGGCATGTCCCGTACCGGGATTTGCCAATGTGGATGAACTGAACCAGTCGCTGGCCTATCTGACGGCAGGCGAGGAGGAAAAGGATTTCAGCGAAATTCAGGAAAGCCTGGTGGGGCAGTTCGCAAACCAGTGCATGTACTGCAACCATTGCCAGCCGTGCCCGAAAAAGATTGACATCGCCGAGGTGACGAAGCTGGCCGACATGGCGGAAAAGGAGATGACGGACGAATTGAGGGAACGGTATGCGGCCCTGCTGGTGACAGGGGAGGACTGCATTCACTGCGGCTCCTGTACAAGAAGGTGTCCTTTCGGCATTGACGCATCCGAAAACATGCGGAGGGCACAGAAGATTTTCGGCTGTTGAGACAGGGAGCGGTACCTGCCTGCAGCCAATCGCTTTAGAAAAACGCGCTGTTTCACTGTTGGAGACGGCGCGTTTTTAAAATTTATTTATTCTGCATTAGCTTGCAAATATGATGCTTTTCTCATAAATTCCTCACAGAAATTTTACAAATATCTACTAAACTTATAATAACACGATACTGGAAATTTGGCTGTTGGGCGGAAGGAGGTGCCAGACGGGATGAAAAAGATGCTTATTGTGGATGACGATGCCCATATCAGGAATCTGGTGAAGGTTTATGCGGAACTGGATGGATTTGAGTGCAGTGAGGCGGGGGACGCTGATCAGGCGCTGAAATTTGTATCGGAATCCGATTATGACATTCTTATTCTGGACATCATGATGCCGGGACGCGATGGCTATGCAACGCTTGCGGAAATACGGAAGTATTCGCAGGTTCCGGTCATCATGCTGACTGCGCGGAGTGAGGAATATGATAAGCTTATGGGTTTTAGTCTGGGAGCGGACGACTATGTATCAAAACCTTTCAGTCCGAAGGAACTGATGGCCCGTGTGGGTGCGGTGCTGAAGCGCAGCAGAAATGAAAGGAATTTGATCATTAAGGCTGGAGAGCTTTCCATCCGGACAGATACAAGGCTTGTCATGGCAGGAGGAAAAACCATAAACCTTCCGCCCAAGGAGTTCGACCTGCTTGTCAAGCTGGCACAGAATGAACATATCGTGCTGACAAGAGAACAGCTGATGGACTCGGTCTGGGGATATGAGTATTACGGGGACAGCCGAACCGTAGATACCCATGTGAAATCACTGAGGGAACATCTCGGAGAATATCGGAAACTGATCCAGACAGTCTGGGGAGTGGGGTATAAATTTGAACATAAAGAATAATGTCCGGGAAAAAATCCTGAATAAAATGGTTGTCCGGCTGTGGCTCATTATGATGTCTCTTGTGGTATTCACAGTTGTCCTTATGTGGATCATACAGCTATATGTGCTGGAAAGAAATTACACCAGCATGGCCATCAGAGAGATACAGGAGCGTCTCGAACCGGTCATGGAGGAACTTGCCACGGAAGACCTGGCGGGCAATGAGAAACTGATTCCCTACCTGAGCAGGGTTGCAAGCGGCAAGCTGTTGTTCGTGGACGAGGATGGGAAGCTGGTGGCGATGTACAGTTATGGGTATCCCGTTAATCTGGAAGGCAGGACACAGGATATTGTGGTATGGAAGGATATCGAAAACAGCGATGTGTACCAGTTGGTGCTTGACCGGGAGACTTACAGCAGAGAGATCAGAGCCGGTTCCCGGCTAATTTCTTACGAGATTGGGATACCGGCATGGTATGACGGGGAGGCGGCGTATGTCATCCTTCACCAGACTTTTTCAGAACTTTATGGAGTTCTGGGTATGAACCGCATGCTGTTGATCGTACTCAGTATTCTGCTTACGCTTGTTTCCGCCGTCATTGCAGCCTTCTTATCCCGGAAATTCATACAGCCCATCCATATCATCAAAGAAACCGTGGATGAACTGGCAAAAGGCAATTTAGAGGCGGTGCCGGATATCACACAGGGGGATGAGATCGGACAGCTTGCAGAGTCGGTAAAAGAACTTGGGCGTGCCCTGCAGCGTGTGGACGGCCTGCGTAAAGAGGTCATTGCCAATGTCTCACATGAACTGCGCTCTCCCCTTGCCCTGATTGGGGGATATGCGGAGATGGTCCGCGACATCCACTGGAAGGAAGCGGAAAAGAGAGAGGAGGATCTGAACCTGATCATGCGGGAAGCCTGCCGGATGAGCGAGATGGTAAGCGACATCCTGGATTATTCCCAGCTGCAGGCAGGATACCTGCAGCTGCACAGGGATTGGTATAACCTTTATGAAATTGTGGAGTCGGAGGTCCTGCTTTGCGAACAGAGTGCGTCAGAGTATCAGATCAGCATACGGATTGCTTTTGAGTCAAGGGAGATGGAAGCATATGTTGATGCCCTGAAAATCAGCCAGGTGGTGCGGAACCTTTTGTATAATGCAATCAACCATACAAAGGGCGGACAGCCGATTATAGTGGATATTACAGAAAGCGGCATGGAGTGTACGGTGGAAATAAAAAATGCGGGGGAACCGATTCCGGAAGAAGAGAGGAAGCTGATATGGGAAAGATATCAGAGGAGCCAGCATCAGGGAGGACGCAGGGAAGGAACCGGGCTTGGGCTTTCCATTGTCAGCACCATTCTGGAGGCGCATGGAATGCCATATGGCGTGGATTTCCGGGAAGGGATGACAATCTTTTGGTTTCAGTGTCCCAAGAAGGAACATTGACAGAAAATAAAAGAAAAAACATTTACAATCAGAATGGATGATGAAAGATGAGATTTATAAGAAGGCTGATGTATTTTATTGCAGCGTTGTCTGCCATTCTCAGCATATTTATTATAGTATGTGCCTATAGACCGGATATTACGGACAAAATTGCGGCATTTCTATATCCGGAGCAGAAACCTGTTGAAATGGTGACAGCGGAGAATTCTCAACAGCAGGAAGCAGTCAGCTACCCTGCCGAAGACATAAAAAGGGAAAGCACTGACGAGAAAGCAGAAGGGTATGGAACGGATACTCTGGGAAGTGATGCCATAGCGGAATCTGTTGTTTCTGATTATGTTCTGCCGGAACAGTCTGAGATAGTCGTGCCGGAGAATGTATCAGGTAGAAATGGATATCAACAGGTACAGGAAAACAGTGAACAGATAGATGATGAAGCCGCAGGGGAACTTCAAAACTATCTTGATACAGGGTATGCAGGTGACGGATTGGACTTTGATGCCGTCCGATATCCTTATTATGCCATGCTGGATAATAGAGGAAAAAGTATTTATCGTCAGATTTATGCGAATGCAAAAGAAGTATATCCAGTGTTTATGCCGGTGGAACAGGTGACGTTGGATCAGTTGAGGAATATTTTTTCTGCAGTTTATAATGACCATCCGGAATTGTTCTGGCTGGAAACGGCTTATTCCTGTAAGTATAGGAGAGATGGGAGTTGTGTTGAAATTGAACTGCAATTTAACCGTACTGTACAGAATTTAGATGATGCAAGGGCCGTTTTTGAGGGAAATGCCAGCCAAATTGTTTCAGAAGCGCAGAATTTGTCCAATGATTAGGAAAAAGAAAAATTCGTCCACGATGAGCTGATAGAAAAGGTTTCTTATAACCTGGGCGCTGAAATGAACCAGAGTGCGTACAGCGCATTGGTAAACGGGCAGACCGTATGCGCCGGATATGCAAGGGCCTACCAGTATCTTCTGCAGCAGTTAGGGATTCCCTGTTATTACTGTACCGGTTATGCAGGGGAACGCCATGCATGGAATATCGTTGCATTGGATGACGGGTACTATAATGTGGATGCCACATGGGATGATTCAGGCAACGGACAGTATGATTATTTCAACAAGACAGATGCGGATTATGCAAGCAGTCATATCCGTCAGGAATTATCAGTCTATCTGCCGCCCTGCAACGGTTCGATTTACCGCAATCTGGAGCAGAATCCGGAAGAAAGCGGGTTGAGGAGCATCACAGATTTAGAAATGACAGAAGAACAGGTTCTTACGGATATGGAAAGCTATTATGGAAATTGTTATGATCAAATCTTACAGAATGGTCTTGGAAGCTATACTTTTTATAACGTAATAGAGGGAGAGCAGTTATTGACGGAATGGTATGGGGACTATCAGGGAGAACATTACAGGCAGGCGTATATGGAAAATGCCATGATCAGCTTAGGGGCCTCTTCCTGTGAGATGGCATTGGAGGTGGAAGAACTGCAGGATGATAAGTTCTTGATTTCGCATAGGATTTCTGTTTGGTAAGAGTATTCAGATATGACTGCTCCGAGGAAAATCAGATATGCTGATGGATGGTAAGAGAGTGTTTTATGAAAGGAAGATACTCCATGGACAAAACAGATTTCAGAAGTAGAGCAGAAGAAGCAGTGGAACAGGTAGACAAAGTTATTTTGGGCAAAAAAAAGGAAGTGAGGGAGGTCATGCTGGCTTTTCTGGCAGATGGGCACATTTTGCTGGAAGACATCCCTGGGGTAGGGAAAACCACCCTTGCGCTTGCTTTCTCCAGGGTGATGGAGCTGGATTATAAGAGGGTGCAGTTCACGCCGGACGTGATGCCCTCGGATCTGACGGGCTTTTCCATTTACCGCAGGGAAGAGGAGCGTTTTGTCTACCAGCCCGGCAGTGTATTCTGCAACCTGCTTCTGGCAGACGAGATTAACCGGGCTTCCCCCAAGACCCAGTCCGCCCTGTTGGAAGTCATGGAAGAATGTAAATGTACGGTGGAGGGGGTCACAAGGGAGGTACCCAGCCCATTTCTGGTCATTGCCACACAGAACCCGCCCGGCAGCGCAGGAACGCAGTATCTTCCGGAAGCGCAGGTGGACCGGTTTATGGTGGCGATAACGCTTGGGTATCCTGATTTTGAGAGCGAGCTTTCCATGGCGATGTCGGTAAGCAGAATGGGAAGGCTGGAGCAGGTGAAGAAGGTCCTGGACAGGAATACCTTTATGAAAATGCAGGATGAGATCCACGATGTCTATATGAAAAAGGAAGTGTATGGTTATGCCCTGAAATTGGTCACGGCCACAAGAGAGAACCCTTACATCGAGAGAGGAGCCAGCCCCAGAGCAACGATTGCACTGGTAAAAATGGCAAAAGCAAGCGCGTGGCTATTTTGTGGCCTCGTTTTTCCTGTCCCTTTATTTCAGGAAAAACCTTTCCATAGAAGCGCTCCGCCACAGTGACTGCGTGGAAAAAGGGGGGCAGCTTGCGTGCGGCGTCAGGGTGATAAATAGAGGGAAGCTGCCTGTCAGCCGCTTTGGGGTAAGGCTCCGGTATAGGTATGGTTCCAACGGAAAGGGGATATTCCGGAGAAAAACAAAAATAATCTATGGCAGTTGTGACAGGGGGGAATCTATTCTGCATTTTGAGATATCCGGCTGTTGCTGCGGAAGAATGTACCTGAAAATGGACGATCTGTATGCATATGATTATCTGTCCCTGTTTTCCGTGCGGAGGAAAGTGAATGAAGAAATAGAGGTGGCTGTCTTCCCCAAAGAGAGGGGACTTCATATAGAACTGCCCTCCTTTTCCTACCGGGAAAACAACCGGTCACAGGGGCTGGTGGCGGGACAGGGGGTGGATGCCCACAGTGAGATCAGGCAGCTCAGGGAATACCGCAGGGAAGATTCCAACCGCTATATCCATTGGAATCAGAGCGCAAGAACAGGACTGCTTGTGGTGAAGGAATACGAGAAGGAACAGGATTTTGCAACAGAGCTGCTTCTGGATGTGGCAGGTCTTGGGGAAGCAAGAGAATCAGAAACGGATGCATTTTATGAACTGGTATCGGCACTGGTGCTGGGGCTCTTAAAAAGGGCTGCCGCGGTTCGGGTACACTGGTACGACGGGCATCGGAAATGCCTTGCGGATACAGGGGTTGTGAGTGAAGGGCAGTGCCGTGACATGCTGCTTAAGCTTTACAGGATCGATGGACAGGAGGCTGCGGATGCGCAGGAAAAGGCGGAGCTGGAAAGACGTTTTATGGCACAGGGCAGCGCTTTCAGGCTGGGAGCAGATCTGTGCTGGTACTGGAATGAAACGCTTATTTTCCGGTTTTCTAAGGAAAAGATAGAGGAACAGATCGCCTGGGGGAATTATGTCATTTGAGTGAAGGCGGGAACGGAGGTGCGGCTATGGGAAATGGGATCAGGATAAGGAGCGGTTCCGAAGAGACAGGGGAGAAAAAGCGTCCTCTGGCCGCACTTCTGTTTCTATATGCAGGAGTATGCGGAACCATGTCATTCCTTCATTCACTGGAAGGGGTTTCCTTTTCAGGCTGGGTGGTTTATGTGATAGCGGCAGTGCTTTGCGGAGTGATCTGGTACACATGTTATGGCAGAAAGAAAGCTTTCCTCCTGCTTGCCCTTGTATCCGTAGTGATCTGCCAGACGGCTGTATTCCTCATAGGGGACACATTCAGGGAGCAGGCGGCACATATCGTGGAATGTATCACAGATGGAGGTGATACGGAGCCGATGTCCGTCATGGAAACGGCAATACTGCTCACGGTTGTAGTTTCTTTTATTATGGCAGTGTCTGAGCTCCTGATAAAGAGCCATTTGGTACTGTATCTGCTGACAACGGGACTGCTCTTGTTGTCGCCGCTCTGGGGAGTCAGGGCAGGGGTGGGGGAGATTCTGCTGGTGGCTTTATTTCAGGCGGCGTTCTGGGCGATGAAGATAGCGGAGCTGGTGCATAAGAGAGGGGTATTCCGTGGAAAGCGCAACCTGTCCGGCAAAAGCAGCATTACGACAGGGCTGATACTGGTGGCCGTTTTCCTGGCCGTATTTCCGCTTGTTGCTGCACATACAGAGGAACTCTATGGCTTTGTGTATGATGCGGAAGGGGAGGCATACCGGACAATGAGCCGCCTGTCGGGAAAGGCGGATGAACTTGTGACAGGTGGGAAGATTGGCAGGGGGAACAACTACCGGACGGGAACGGCCCATCTGGAACTTGTGACTACAGCGGAACCTTCGGAGACGCTCTATTTACGCGGTTTTGGCGGGGGCGAGTACACGGGCGGCGACTGGATCCGCTCCAGTGACGAGGCATTGTTTGCAAATATCATGGCAAGGCCGGACTGGCAGGATAATGAGATTTCCATTGCCAACAGGTACTATGGGATGTACTTTGTGATGAACGGCAGTATGCAGGGGAATGAGGATGAACTTCCGGAAACTGTCACTCTGACTATAAGGCATTGTAACGGAGTATACGGCAACGCTTACGTCCCGTATTACAGCCAGCGGAGCAACAGCTGGTATAATTATGATGATTATTACGGATACGGCAGCCAGCGGGAAGGATATGTTTACCGGTATTATGAGCAGAAGGATATGATGATTGACTGGGAGAATGTTTCAGAGGCGTTTGAGGAGCAAAGAGACTGGTACAGGAGGCTGCAGAATGCATATGTGGAGGAAATACAGACCGCGTATACACAGGTTCCTGAAGCTCTTCTGCCCCGTTTGACGAAGTTGTGCCAGGAAAATCCGCAGAAGACATTGGATGAGATCACGGCCTTTATCCTTTACACTCTCCACAGCAATGCTTCCTATACCCTGACGCCGGGATGGGCGCCGATGAATGAGGATATTGTGGAATATTTTCTGTTTGAGGGCGGCAGAGGGTATTGCGAACATTTTGCGGTAACGGCAACTTTAATGTACCGCTTATATGGGATTCCGGCCCGGTACGCAACGGGTTACATGTTGGCCCCTTCTGATTTTGAGGTTCAGGAGGATAGCACATGGAAAGCGGTGGCCACGGACGAGTCGGCCCATGCATGGGTGGAAATCTTTCTGGAGGATTATGGCTGGACACCTGTGGAGGTGACGCCGGCTTCGGATGGGGGCAGCGTGGCGTCTTATCCGGGATTTGACCGCTCCGTGCTGGGCCGGATCATGAGGGAACGGAACTGGAGCATGGACAGGCCGGGTATTCCGTTACTCCGCGTAAAGAGCGGACAGGGGAATGAAGGGCAGGATGAGGGTTTCACCTTTGATTTTGAGATTGACTATGAAGAACATGAAAGATGGTTTTATGTATTGGGGACATGTGTTGTCTATTCCCTGTGTCTGGTGCCCCTTTTCCTGGATTATCGCAGGCTCAGGAGGCTGAGAAAGATGGAGGAAATGGGGTGCCGGAAAGTGTTTTCCAGAGTACTGCAGATTCTCCGCCTGGCGGGTATTATGGAAGGGTATGACGGTATGGAGGAAGACTTTGCGGAAAAGCTGGCAGGGCTGACAGGAGTGGCCCGGGAGGAGATAGCCCAAATGCAGAAGATTGTCTGTGAGGCGGCATATGGCTCCGTTCCTCCGATGCCTGAGAAAGAGGAGTGTGTAAGGAAGACATATCTGCATCTGGCAGAGGCGGTATATGGAACACTGAAATGGCACAGGAAAATCATGATGCGCAAGGTAAAGGCGCTTATATGACAGAAAAGATAACGGAGGGCATTTTGCGTTATGGGTGAGGTGATGAAGGTGAATCCTCTGGATGTGGTAATTCTGATTCCTTCCTTAAATCCGGATGAAAAACTGCTGCTTCTGCTTCAGGAGCTGTTTGAAATGGGATTTTTGTGGATTTTTGTGGTGGATGACGGCAGCACCCCGGAATGCGGGAATGTTTTCAGGCAGGCAGAGGCGTTTGGCTGTATTGTGGAGCATCATAGGGAAAACCTCGGGAAAGGGACGGCAATCAAAACAGCGCTTAAGGCGGCAGCGTTCCGATGTGGGTGCAGGAGCGGATACATTACGGCAGATGGGGACGGGCAGCATCTTGCAAAGGATATCCTGCATGTGGCCGAGGCGCTTGTGCAGCATCCCGAGTCCATGGTTTTGGGTGTAAGGGATTTTAGCGGTCCCGGAAAAGCCGTGCCATGGCGCAGCCGGTTTGGCAACCGTGTCACCTCCGTTTTTTTCCGGCTGGTAAACGGGATTGATTGCCCGGATACCCAGACGGGGCTTCGGGGAATCCCGGCAGGGCTTGTGGGACTGGCGCTGTCTGTCGAGGGCAACCGATATGAATATGAGATGAATTTTCTGATGGATGCCGTGCGAAGGTGCAAGGTCCGGTTTGTGGAAATAGAAACGGTTTATGATGAAAGGAATCAGAATTCCCATTTCCGTCCGATAGCAGACTCCATACGGATTTATGGGCGGTTCCTGAAGTTTGCATTTTCTTCTTTGGCAGGGGCCGCAGTGGATTATCTGTTGTTCTGTCTGTTGCTGCCCTTTTTTGCTTTTTCGCAGACGAAAACGGTTTTTCTTGCGACGGCTGTTGCAAGAACCGGTTCCGGAATATTTAATTTCCTGTTGAACCGGTATTACAGCTTCGGCAGCAGGGAGCCGGCGGGACAGGAAGCATTCCGTTACATGCTGCTTTTTCTGGGACAGATGCTTGCCAGCGCCGGGCTGGTTTCGCTTCTGGCATTGTTTCAGGTTCCGGTTCTTTTGGCAAAAGTGATTGTGGATACCGTCCTGTTTTTTATCAGTTTCCGCATACAAAAGAACTGGGTTTTTGCAGGAGGTGGGTGCTTTGGGAAAGAAATGTCATAAGAGGAAATATCCATATCTGTGGGCGTGCATTTATGGCGTGCTGCTTACAGGATATGCTGCGTTTACGCTTCTGGATGCGTTCGTGATACCCCGTGACCTGGTTTATATGGGGGAAATGGGGAAGAGAATGGATGTGGCTGGTACGGGAGAGCTGGATGGTATGGAAGATTTGGAAGAGGCGGAAAATATCGGAAATGGGCAGAATGTGCAGGATGAACTTTCCCCGGGAAATGGAACTTTGCAGGAAGAAACTCCGTCAGAAGAAATACCATCAGAAGAAACCCCGCCAGACGGATTACAGTCAGAAACATTGGTGCAGGGGGAGAGCACTTCTGAAATGGAGCCTGTGATCACGGATAGCAGCTATGAAAGCAGCAGTTTCTCCATTAGCATTACAACCATGTGTGAGCATGATACGCAGATCTATATTGCGGATGTGACAGTCAGTGATGTCTCCTGCCTGCGGACAGGGCTTGCAGGAGGTGTTTTTGGGCGGAATATCAAGGAGACAACATCTGCTATGGCGGAGGATAACAATGCCATATTGGCAGTGAACGGGGATTATTATGGTTTCCGTGACAGCGGTTTTGTTGTGCGGAATGGTTACATCTACCGGGATACGACAAGAAGCGGGTCTGATAATGAAATCCTTGTGATATATGGAGATGGACGATTTGAAATTGCTTATGAAGCGGAGGCAGATGCCGGAGAACTGGTAGAGAATGGAGCACAGCAGGTCTTTTCCTTTGGCCCGGGGCTGCTTAGGGAAGGTGAGATCGCTGTAGGGGAGGACAGCGAAGTAGGGCAGGCCATGCAGAGCAATCCCCGGACGGCGATCGGGATGGTGGAACCGCTCCATTATATCCTCCTGGTTTCGGATGGCAGGACAACGGAAAGCGCAGGGCTGACATTGTTTGAACTGGCAGAGGTGATGCAGGGGCTTGGATGTGAAACGGCATACAATCTTGACGGGGGCGGTTCGTCCACCATGTGGTTCATGGGAGAAATCATAAATGTCCCTACCAGCGGCTGGGGCGTTGGGGAAAGGAGAGTAAGCGACATTGTCTACATTGGAGAATAGGCAGCGTAAAACAGGAAGGCCGGGGGCCAGGAAGGGTATGATGGTTTATTTTGGGGTATCGGTGTTCTGTCTGGTATTTTATATGATTTATGACCGGTTTTCCCATGGAATCCGCTCTCCCTATATGACCTGGCTGTTTGCATGGCCGTTTCTTCTCGGTGTCCTGCCGGGGATCGTTTTCTGGCGCTTTTCGAAAATCCGCAGACCGGGAAGGTTCACAGTGAATCTGTACAATTCGGGGGTGGCGGCAGTCACAGTCAGCAGCATGCTCAGGGGAATTTTTGAGATTGCAGGCACAGCTTCAGACTACCAGCAGCATCTCATGTATGCGGGTGGAGCAATGCTGTTTTTGGGAATCGCAGCGCATCTTTTCCCGATAAGAGGTTTCCGCAGGGCATGAAGAACATTGTTCATGACAATAGAGTTTTGGTGAAGTGTGGATCCTATTGTATTATGGGAGGAGAAGGGGACAAGCTGGTGATATGCGGAGGTAAGGGAATGCGCTTTAAGAGAGGAGTGGCTGTTCTTGCAGCCGTAATGTTGTTCGTTTTAAGCGGATGTGCAAATGATGTTTCCAATCAGGAGGAAGCAGCTTCTTATGTGGAATTTTTTACACAGGCGCAGGTGCATGATATTTATGTGGAACTGGATGAAAAAGACTGGCAGGCGGTATTGGACAGTCCAGAGGAAAAAGAATATTATACTGCGGATGTGTCGATTGACGGAAGTGAAATAGAAAACGCAGGGTTCCGTACAAGGGGGAATTCTTCCCTGCGGGCGGCAGGGTGGCGCCACTCGGACAGGCTGCCTTTCCGCATAAAGTTTGATGAGTATGTGGATGGTCAGACATTTCTTGGCCTGGATGAAATGGTGCTGAATAACGGCAATGATGACCCCTCCTTTCTGCGGGAATACCTGGGATATGAAGCGTTCCGTCAGCTTGGGATGGAAGTCCCCTATGTAGCATTTTTCAATTTATATGTCAACGGAAAGCCGCATGGGTTATATGTGGGTGTGGAGGCGGTGGACAACAGTTACCTGGACAGGACATTCGGCGGCCATAAAGGAAGCCTGTATAAGGCTGGGGAAGGCGCAACGCTGGAAGCGGATACGGATCTGGATCTGATGGAGCAAAAGAAAGGCAGTAGTCAGGATAAAAGTGACATTCAGAAATTGATCCGGATATTGGATGAAATGGAGACCGGTGAAAAGGGTGAGATAGAATCCATCCTGGATGTGGATTCTGTGCTCCGGTATTTCGCAGGGAATGCCGTGCTGCACAACTGGGACGATTATGCAGGGCAGTTCTGCCACAATTATTACCTGTACATGGATAATGGACGGTTCCATATGCTGCCATGGGACATGAATGAAGGCTTTTTGCAGACAGGACCTTTTTACCGGCCAAGTGACGGGGCAAAGCAGGATATATCGACTCCGATCACGGGGCGTGCGGTTCTGGAGGAGCGTCCGCTGGTCATGAAGCTGTTATCCGTCCCGGAGTACTATCAGGAATATCTGGAATACTGCGGTATTTTGACAGAGTGGCTGAAAGAGGTTTCCGCAGAGCGGCTTGATTCATTGAAAGAAGAAATACAGACCTTTGTGGAACAGGATCAGACAAAATTTTATTCATATCAGGAGTTTGAACAGCAGTTTCTGGCAGATAACAGGAATGGCATTGCCGGGTTTATACGGGAGCGGATCAGGTACCTTGAGGAGGCGCTTGACGGTCTGACAGAAGAAAGTTTTCCGGTTTCATGAATCAGGAAGGAGATGAGCATGAAAGGGACACAGCATACATTTAAGAGATATGAGAAAAAGTATCTTCTGACACCGGAGCAGTACGGCCGCATTCTGCCGGAACTGGGGCGGGAGATGCGGGAAGATGAATACGGGCAGTATACCATCTGCAATATCTATTATGATACACAGTCCTTTGAACTGGTGCGGGCTTCCATGGCGAAGCCGGTGTACAAAGAGAAGTTCCGCCTGCGCAGCTATGGGGTACCGGACAGAGAGGGCGTCATTTATGCGGAGATTAAGAAAAAGTACGATGGGGTGGTGTGCAAGAGGCGGGTTGCAGCCTGCCCGGATGACATACAGGCGTTCATCACGGAAGGTCGCAGGCTGGATGAAGACCGGGAAATCCAACAGGAAATCAGGTGCTTTTTTGACAGATATCATCCGCAGCCGAAAGTCTTTATCGGGTATGACCGCATGGCGCTTGCAGGCAGGGAAGAGCCGGAGCTGCGCATCACTTTTGACAGGAACATCCGCTGGCGAGGGGATGCGCTGGATCTGTGTGCTGGTGACAGGGGAAAGCCGGTGCTCCCGGATGGCGGGATTGTCATGGAGGTTAAGGTCCTGCAGGCAGCCCCGCTCTGGCTGGCTCATGTATTGAGTGAGAACAGGATATACCCATTATCCTTTTCAAAATATGGAACCTGTTACAGGCGGCACATCGCCGCCAGACAATTTCAGAAAGGATGAAAAACTTATGATGAACAGTGTTTTGACAAATCCGATTACCCTCCCGGTGTTTCTGGTCTGTATGGCTGCGGCCATGGCCTTAGGCGTACTAACGGCGCTTGTGTTTTTGTACAGGAGCAGGCACAGCGCGAGCTTTGCGCTGGCTCTGGCCATGCTTCCCATGGTGGTCTGCCTTGTCATCATGCTTGTGAACGGGAACGTGGGCACCGGCGTGGCGGTGGCAGGGGCATTCACGCTGGTGCGGTTCCGCAGCGTTCCGGGGACGGCAAGGGAGATCGCGGCAATTTTTACCGCCATGGTCATCGGACTTGCCCTGGGCATGGGGCTGGTGGGGATTGCGGCGATGTTTTTCCTGCTGGCGGCAGGCTTCACACTTGCCCTGACCAGATTCAATTTCGGCGCGGCTTCCAGATATGAGAAGCAGCTGAGGATTACGATACCTGAGAATTTCAGCTATGAGGGTCTGTTTGACGACCTTTTTGAAAAATATACGTCTGCCACCTATCTGAGAAAGGTCCAGACGACCAATATGGGGACGCTTTTTGAACTTACATATGATGTGCGGTTTTCCGATATCGTAGTGCCGAAAGAATTTATAGATGAAATACGTGCACGGAATGGAAACCTGAATGTATCCATAGGTGATTTCTCGGAGAAGGAAATGCTGTAGGAGGTGTTCCGGTTGAAAAAGAGAAAGAAAAAGGGGCTGTCAATGCTTTTGGGTGTGGCAGGGCTGCTGGCAGCATTATCGGGCTGTGTTCTGTTCGGCATTCTGCATGGAGAGCGGCCATATTTGCAAAACGGGATATCGGAAGCTGTAAAACCGGCCGGAGGGGAAATGGCAGGGCTCTCCGGCATTGACGAACCGGAGCAGACGCGGATTATCTTAAGTCAGGATGGAAGCAGTGTTTCCGGGCCCGGCGCGGATGTTTCGGGAAACACTGTCACAATTGACAGGGGCGGCAGCTATCGGCTCAGCGGTACACTGGAGGATGGGCAGGTTTATGTGGACGCAGGCGGCAAGGAGACGGTGGAACTGGTACTGGACGGCGTGGATATCACGAATCTGTCAGATGCGGCGATCCATATCGAAAATGCGGGACATACGCTGATCCTGCTGGAGGAAGGGACTTTCAACAGGCTACAGAGCGGTGCAGAAGCCGAAATGGAAGCAGCAGCGCAGGAGGACGGACAGGATGCGAAGGGCGGGGCGTTATATGCCAGGGACGACCTGTCTGTTACCGGGACAGGCTCTCTTCAGGTGTTCGGCTATATGAATAATGGCATACATACCACAAACCATTTGTCCATTGACAGCGGCAATATCGAAGTGGAAGCGCTGAACAATGGGATAAAAGGCAAGGATTCCGTGACTGTCACGGGCGGAAGCTTTTCCATCCGCTCCGGTGGGGACGGCATCAAATCCGATGATTCCACGGGGGATGGATATGGCATGATTTCCATTGAGGGAGGGGAATTTTCCATTCAGAGCCAGGGAGATGCCCTGCAGGCGGAAACGTCCCTGGCGATTTCGGATGGAACCTTTCACATCATTGCCGGAGGCGGGAGCGGAAATCTGTTTTCTCGGCCACAGGGCAGCTGGGAGAATCCTGATTCCGGATGGGATTTGTCGGACATGACCCAGGCCAGCGCCAAGGGACTGAAGTGCGGCAGGGAAATTGTCGTTACAGGAGGCAGCTTTTTCGTGGACTCCTATGATGACGCAGTCCATTCCAACGGTGCGGTACGGATTCTGGGCGGTTCCCTGACGCTTGCGGCTGGAGATGACGGCATCCATGGGGATATGGAACTGGAAATTACAGGCGGGGACATTCGAATCACAAAATCCTATGAGGGACTGGAGGCGAACCAGATTTCCATAGAGGGCGGCGTGGTTGATATTGTGGCGGACGATGACGGAATCAACGCCAACGGAGGACCCGACGGCGGCTGGGGATGGGGAAGAGAAAACACTGCCAGTAAAGTAAAGGATATGCCGAACCTGACCATCTGTGGAGGTGAGGTGAAGGTGGATGCAGGAGGGGACGGTTTTGATTCCAACGGCAATATTTCCATAGAGGGCGGCATGGTCTCCATAGACGGCCCCAGCAGCAACTGGAACGGGGCGATAGACTCGGGTTCCGAGAATGGGGGAAGCTGTACGGTCAGCGGTGGGATCATTCTGGCAGTGGGCAGCTCCGGTATGGCGGAAACCTTTGACGGCAGTTCCACGCAGTGCTCTTTCCGACATAATTTTGAGCATGCTTATGGGGCGGGCAGTGAAGTCATCATCTTTGACGCAGAGGGGAATGAGCTGTTCCGCCATACGGCGGCGAAGGAAATGGCCTCCGTGGTGTTCAGCAGCCCGGAGCTTGTGCTGGGAGAAACCTACATCCTGAGTGTGGGCGGAGAAACAGTGGAAATCACGTTAGACGCTGTCTCCACGATTTCCGGGCGCAGAGGCGGCTGGGGATGGTAGGATGCAGAGAAAGAGAGGGAAAATATGGCTATATTTCGCCTGGGTTTCGCATTGGCAGGGATTCTTTTGGGGATATATGTATACTGCTATCTCAAAAGGGTCATGAAATTTTATGGTTTTGGGAGAAAGAAAATAGTCCTTTGGATTCTGACGGCTGCTTTGACAGTGGCCATTGTCCTGTGGTGCAGAAACCTCTGGAGCTTCAGGGCAGTGGTGATACTGCATATGGTTGTCATTGCTGTCTTTCTGGATCTTGCGGCAGCTATCGGGAGATGCTTTTTGGGAAAATGGAAGGAAAGCACGGCGGGCAAAGCCTGTAGAAAGCTATATGGATGCGGTCTGCTGCCTGTATTGATGACGGGAGCCGTATTGTCCTATGGATATTTCAATATGCAGCACGCAGTGAAGACAGAGTATGAACTTGCAACAGAAAAAGGCATTGGGAGTTACAGGATTGTCCTGCTTACAGATATCCATTATGGGACGATTCAGAGCACGAATGTCTTAAAGGATAAGGTGGCGGAGATAAGCGGACAGCGCCCGGACATTGTAGTGCTTGGCGGCGATATCGTGGAGGAGGGAACGTCAAGGGAGCGGATGCAGGAGGTGTTTAGGGTCTTAGGGGGGATTGAAGCCAGATACGGCATTTACTATGTGTTTGGGAATCATGACAGGCAGCCCTATACCCGGAGCAGGAGCTATACAAATGCGGAGTTGGAGGCTGCCATAAGGGAAAACGGCATCAGGATTCTGGAGGATGAGTATGTGGAAATCAATGATGAGCTGATCCTTGCGGGAAGAGGGGATGCCGCATGGGGGAATATTTCAGGCAGGGCTTCGGTGGAGGAGCTGTTAGGAGGTGCGGATACTGACAAATATATCATTGTGGCAGACCATCAGCCGATAGAGGCGGAGGAGAACAGCGCCCAGGGTGTGGACCTGCTGATCTCCGGCCATACCCATGCCGGACAGGTTTGGCCGGTGGGCAACCTATCGGAACTGACAGGAATCTTAAACTACGGGGAATATGATGTGGGCAGCTGCAAGGTGGTGGTTTCCTCGGGTTTTACCGGATGGGGATATCCTGTAAGGACAGAAGAGCATTGTGAATATGTGCTGATCAATATAGCAGGCGGAGACGATTTTCAGAGTGGCGCTGAGGGGGAATCCGGCTAAGCAGCAGACGTAGGCGCTTCGGATGGAGCAGAAGCGGAATGGCCAACATAATGGAATCCGCAAGGCCGCGACATGGTCACATCCAGGGTATAACCTTGAAGTATACACTGATGAACAAAATGAGACTTCTTATGAGGCCTCGATTCTTTTATGATAGAATCAAAGACATGATTCTATGGGATTCTTTTATCAAAAGGATGTTGTATTTATCTGTTGGGAATGTGAGGGAATCGGAATGAAGCCGAAGATGATTTTGAAACTGGCAGTTGATATTGGAATGACGGCGGCGCTGCTTTTGCTTATGGCATACGAGCTGATTGGGCAGGCGGCCCATGAATGGATCGGCATCGGGATGTCTGCCCTTTTTATCATACACCATATCTTGAACGGCAGTTGGATCAGGAACATTTTAAAAGGGAGATATCATCCTGTGCGCATGATGCAGGCAGGGCTTGTATTCTTGATACTTTGTACAATGGCCGGTTTGATGATAAGCGGCATTATCCTTTCCCGCCATGCGCTGTCTTTTCTGTCCATAAAAGGCGGGCGCTCCTTTGCAAGGAATCTGCATATGGTTTCCGCCTATTGGGGGTTTGTGCTGATGTCCGTCCATCTGGGCTTCCACTGGAGCATGATAACAGGGATGGCAAAGAGACTTTTTCCGAAACCGTCTGTGGTACGGAAGTGGGCAGGACGCGTTCTGGAGCTGGTGATTTCAGGATATGGAGTATACGCTTTCATAAAGAGGGACATCGGAGATTACATGCTGCTAAGGAGCCATTTTGTCTTTTTCGATTATGATGAGCCGCTGGTATTTTTCTATCTGGACTATATTGCGGTCATGGGACTGTTCCTATTGATTGGGAATTATGCCTGTGCGGGCCTTAGAATGATTGGCAGGGGGCAACGTGAAAGGAAACACTAAGCTCGAAAGGACCCCGCTAAGCGTTTTCGGACTTCACATGGAAAGTGAAAAGGTATGGGAATGAAGAAAATCGTCTTTTTTTGCATGATGTATATGCTGATTATGGGGATTACCGGATGTTCATGGAAACGAAACCAAAATATGGCAGAGCATTCGGAGTCTTTCTTTGCGATGGATACATACATGACCTTTACGGCGTATGGAATGGATGCGGAGGCGGCTGTCCTCGCAGCGGAAGACAAAATAAGGGAGTTGGAGGCGTTATGGTCCGTTACAGATGAAAACAGTGATATTTATGCGGTCAATCACAGTGCAGGACAGACTGTAACGATAGACCAGAAGACGGCAGAACTGGTTTCCTTTGCGTTAGATATGGCAGAGAAAACAAATGGGGTTTTGGAACCAACGATTTATCCGGTTTTGACAGCATGGGGATTTACGACAGGAGAGAACCGTATCCCCACAGAGATAGAACTGGCAGGGCTTTTGGATAAAGTCGGTTATGAAAAGGTAAAACTGAATGAAAATCAAATCCAGACAGAACCTGGCAGCATGATTGACATGGGTGCTGTGGGTAAAGGATATGCAGGGGATGAAGCGGCACAGGTTTTACGTGAACGTGGCATTACCGCTGCACTGCTTGATATAGGAGGGAATATTCAGGCAATCGGAACAAAACCGGATGGGAGCGACTGGCGTGTAGGACTGAAAGATCCTTTTTCGGGAAATGTGCTTGGAATCTTTCAAATATCAGATATGGCTGTGGTCACATCAGGAAATTACGAACGCTTTTTTGTCGGAGACGATGGCAAAACATATGGACATATCGTTGATCCTGCGACGGGTCGTCCAGTGGAAAACGGTATCGCTTCGGTATCGGTCATTGCCAGTGACGGGAAATTGTGTGATGCACTCTCTACCGCACTTTTTGTTATGGGTTTGGAACAGGCAAAAGAGTACTGGAGACAGCACAAGGATTATGAAATGATCCTGATTATGGAAGATGGAAATATATATCTGACAGAAGGAATAAGGGACAGTTTTTCTCTGAACAGTGATTATAAAGATATGAATATCAATGTCATCGATTGAAGGAGGAACAAAAAGTGGTTTACAGAGATTAGGTTGTCTTTCAGGCCTTTGGGCGATGATGCAATAAATAGCAGGAAAGGAGTAGAACGGATGGCAGAGATAGATAAAAGGTTGGTATATGGAAAACTTCATATTTATCCTGCAAGCAGATCGGTTTATAAGAATGATTAGGAAGTGAAGCTTACCAAAATGGAGTTTGACGTACTTTATTTTCTGGCATCAAATGCCAATATCGCCCTTACTAAGGAACAGATTTATGAAGCAGCGAGTGCTGATGATTATCCTGGAGGAGCCTACATAATAAAAGACATTATTTATCGTCTCAGAACTAAGCTGGGAATCACTAATATACAGACATTACACGGATATGGATATAAATTTTGCCCAGATAACTGAGATGAGTAAAATGTCATAATTTGTCGAGGAAAAAGACAAACCATCTATTTCATATATACTTTTCACAGATAATTGAGTCATACAATATAACCCAACAAGAGAAAAAGTTGGGTTATATTTTTGTTCATCAAGTATTCAAGGTGATGCTTTGCTTTTTTCGTTAAGCATGGCTGTTGCGGTAGCGGTCAGAACTCTTAAGCTGCTTTCGTCACATTGCGGAAGCAGTCTAAGCAGTTCATTATATGTAGGATTTGTGCTCTGACAGCTTTCTGAGAAGACACAGTCATCTGCCGAAATATTCAGGGTGCGGCAGATGTGATAAAAGTTTTCGATGCTTGGGGAGCATCGGCACCGTTCCAGATTCTTTTGGAAAGATAGGGAGTATTCCAGCAGTTCGGCGCACTCTGCTTGTGTTAGGTGTTGCTTTTTTCTGGCTCTTTTTAAGGCTGCACTGAAGACTTGGGCATCGTTGATAGATAAAGACATTGTAATCACCTCCTATAAGTAGTGTATTGCCATACCATACAAAAGTAAAAATGGTATGAACATTCTAAAGAGTAGGGTATAAAACTACTAAACACCTGGACATCTGGTGAACAAAAAACATGGTTCATCAGATGTTTTTTGGGTGCCTTTTTGCAGCCATAGAAGAGGAATATGGCGGACATTGGGGAATGGTCATGAGCCGGCTATCGGCAGGGGAATTTCGTTAAAAAAATCATAGGTCTCTGGAGAGTGTTCCATGCCTTATATGGTAGTCCGGCACACTACTTTTTGGAGGATAATAAAGATGCATGGGAAAAGAGCGGTCGTCCGAGCATTCTGGTGGATAGATGCTCTTTTCTTTATGCATTCAAAGCCTGCATATGTCATTCTGTAAGAGGGCCTCCAGCCCCACAGTTCACAGGAAAACGTGAAAAAAGACTGGAGGCGAAAGGATGAAGGAAAAACATACTGATTCCGTACAGAACCGATTTACGGCATATCTGATGACCGCTATCAGGAACACACGGAAGACATATTGGGAACGGAAGTAACGGCTGCAGGGCATGGAGGCCGCCAGGGAGGATATCCTGGAGCGGAACTATACGGATTTTGAGGAGCAGTACCGGGCCTACATAAGGGAGAACACGGATTTTATCTTCCAGGACTGGCAGAGGTACGGGGAACTGTTGGTTCTTCTGGAGAGCGACCGGCTGGCTAAGGCCATAAGCCGCTTGAAAGACCGGGACAGGGAGCTCCTGTTCGCCAGGGTGTACGGCGGGCTTGCCTTTGTTGAGCTGGGCCAGCGTTTCGGGATGGAGCCGAAGCAGGCTGAGATGGCGTATTATTATGTGCTCAGGAAGTTGAGAAAGGAGATGAATGGGTATGACAGATTTTGATAAGCTGCTGGAGCGTGCGAAGGCAGGGGATAAAGCGGCGCAGGAGGCAATCTTTCGGATGTACCGGCCCCTGCTTGTGAAGAACGCCATGGAGCAGAACGTGTTTGAGGAGGATTTGTACCAGGAGTTCTCTGCGACTTTGCTGAACTGCATAAAGGTTTTTAAGGTGTAGCAGACAGGGCTTGAGGAAACAGTTTATGAAACTGCGCGGGGGGATGTTGTGGTTTGGGCATCCCCTGCGTATAAAATAATGTGTCGCAAAAGGTATACCATTGGAGATAGTTATTCTGGCAGGTATATGCACCTGTTTTTCTATCGCAAAAGGTCTGTTTTGGATATTGCGATGTCGCAGGAATAGTAAATACCTTTTGCGACACGGATTTTATGGAAGGAGGGCTGTCATGGCAACAAAGAAGTTCGGATATGTGCGCGTATCCACCCGTGAGCAGAACCCGGAGCGGCAGATTCATATCCTGCGGGACGAGGAGGGCATTGATGAGCGCGACATCTATGTGGAGAAAGAATCCGGGAGGAAATTTGAGAGACCGGTATATCGTTCCCTGGTGGACAATATCCTGCGGCAGGGCGATCTGCTGGTGGTAACGGAGCTGAAGCGGTTCGGGAGGAACTATGGGGAGATATACAAGGAGTGGTTCCATATCACAAAGGAGATTGGTGCCGACATCAAGGTGACTTCCATGCCAATCCTGGACACAACGCAGTCGAAGGAGCTGGTGGGGCAGCTGATTACGGATGTGGTGCTTGCGGTGTTTGCTTATGTAGCGGACGAAGACTGGACGGAGCGCCATGAGCTGCAGCGCCAGGGCATCGAGGTGGCGAAAGCGGAGGGGAGGCATCTGGGCAGGCCGCGTGTGGAGTATCCAGAGAATTGGGAGGACTGCTATGGGAGATGGAAGTCCGGCGTAATCACGGCAAAGGAGGCCATGACGCTCACTGGACTCAAAAAGGACAGCTTCTATCGGCTGGCAAAGAAATATGAGTCGGAGCGCTGTTTATGAAAAGTTTATAAATGAATTTGAGGAAATTTTCAAGAAAACGGAAAGAAGGCTCTCCTTATTATATGAGAAACCAATTTTAGAGGAGGAATGTTTATGAAGCAGGGTACATTATTTTACGACAGGAAAAGCGGCAGGTACAATTTCCATTACGTTGACGAGGACGGGGACAGGCGGGATTACGGCGGCATCCACTGTGGGGAGGTTTTTGAGTAAAACGAAAAGAAAATCTAAGATGTCAAAATACGCCATCTAAGATTTTCTATGTTTCGTTTGGCTGAATGATGTCTGGGTTCCGGCCCGCGTGGAGATGGGCATGGACGACAAGTGGTATCTGGTGGGACTGCCGGGGCTTGCGTTGGATGGACTGGAGGTGAGGCAGGGCTAGAATACAATATTACAATTTCGGCAAAAATATTAAAAATTGCCGGAATTGTAATATTGACTTATTTTTGTATATAGCATATACTCGTATTATAAGTTCGGCAAAAATAACAGAAATTGCCGAATCTATAATAGAGGTGAAATTATGGACATGAAGGACATCATCAAACACATGCCTGTAGATGAAAGCTTTACAAAACAGCAGTTCAGTAACAAGGTAAGGGAAACAAACGCAGACTATTCAGACAGCTCTGTTTCCTGGCTGCTGTCAGAACTGAAGAGGGAGCAGAGGATTGCCAGCATTGGACGGGGCGTATATATCCGTGTTACGGAAGAAAGCGGAAAAAGGGAATATAACTATGACCACCTTGAAGCATATCTAGAGATTGAGCAGGCAGTCAGCCGTGAATTCCCGCTGATTGAATTCCAGATGTGGGAGATGTACCAGATGAATGAATTTGTAAACCATTTATTTGGAAGAAACACTATATTTGTGGAAGTAGAAAACATGTGCGAGGCTTCGGTATTTGAAATACTGCATGAAAGATTCCCGGATGTGCTGTTCTGCCCCAGCAAGGACATGTACTACAGGCAGCGGGGAAATGACGATACTATCGTAGTGCAGAAACTGGTTTCAGAAGCCCCAAAACCTGTCATAGGGCATTCTGCCCCTCTGGAGAAGCTGCTTGTGGATCTATTCTCAAAAAAGCTGACGGGCAGACTGGTCAGCAGAAGTGAGTACCAGGGAATTTATGAAGATGCGTTTTCCAGATACAGCATTGATGAGACGAAGTTGTTCCGGTATGCAAGGCGGAGACATCTGGAAACAGAGATAAAGACATTCCTGAAGGAAAAAACAAATGTGGAATTAAGATACAGTCAGCAGGAGGATGGGCATGCTTTCAAGAGAGATATTTACGCTGGAGTACATCAGAGGGTTACAGAAAAAGTATAAAAAGGATCCGGGGCTGCTGGAAAGGGTCATGTATGCTTTTGGGCTGCTGGAGGCACTGGCGCAGGTGGGCATGGATTTTGTCTTTAAGGGAGGCACCAGCCTTCTCCTGCTTACGGAGCATCCGCTGAGGCTGTCCACGGATATCGATATCATAGTGGAACCTGGGACTGACGTGGAGAAGTTTGTGATGGAGGCAGCAAAGATTTTCCCATTCAAGCACCATGAAAAACAGAGCCGGAAAGGAAAGAACAGGATAGAGAAGGCGCATTATAAATTTATGTATGCCTCGCCAATCCTGAAAAAGGATTTCTATATTCTGCTGGACATCGTATTCATGGAAAGTCCCTATGCTGCTCTGGTAGAGCGGGAAATACAGAACGATATCCTTCTCACCACAGGGGAAGCATCGAAGATAGTGATGCCAAGCGCAAACTGTATCTTAGGCGACAAGATGACGGCATTTGCACCCCACACGACGGGCATCCCGCTCGGGACAAAGAAAGAACTGGAAATCATGAAGCAGCTGTATGATGTGGCCACCCTGTCGGAGATTTTTACAGACCAGCAGGAACTGTGGGAGACGTATGACAGGGTGGTGGCGGAAGAAATCGCTTTCCGGGATATTGCGGAAGACAGGGAAAGCGTATTGCGGGACACGATTCGTACAGCGGCCTGCATTATCGGAAGGGGCTGTACAGACCCGGAGGAATACCCGATGTATGTAGAGGGAGCAAACGCCCTCGACAGCCATATCCTGCAGGGCAAGTATAATGGGGAAAGAGCTGCCATAGACGCCTGCCAGGTGATGTACCTTGCGGCCTGTGTTTTGAAAAGACGGCCATTTGTAAAAATAGGAAATCCCGAGAGATACATAGCCGAGACCATGGCAAAGAGCAGATATAAGAAACTGTCCTATATAAAAAAGCATAAGCTGGAGGCCTATGGCTATCTCGTAGAAGCAGTGCGCATTCTGGAGGAGTAGGGGTGTTTAGTGATGCCCAGAGTCACATGTTCCTTATAGAGATAGCGTTATGATATTTTCCCAGGATTATGCTGGAGGTTGAAAAAGTTGATACTCTGGGGTTTTATATTATCAGTATAATGACAAATGGGCAGATTGGTGCTATAGTGGTTACAGTAGAAAACAAAGCGGACCGATAAGGCCCAGAAAGGAAACAGCCATGACAACAGCTAATTTCGCCATAAATGGATTTGCAGCAACTTCCGTTGCCTATTATCTGCATAGCGAACATTATGAGGCACTGTTCAGTAAAGAAAAAGAACAGAGTCTGGTTAAGATGCGCTCATGTAAGATAAGGAAAAGGCGAAAAGCTGTGTGATGCCCGGGGCAGTACTTTGAAAGGCTGCCAGGAGTAGACCATAGATTTCAAGTACCGCTTATCTTAATGAGGTAGGCGGTATTTTTTATGCTCCATTAGCTCAGTTGGAATGAGCACTCGACTTTTAATCGAGGCGTCATGGGTTCGATCCCCATATGGAGCATTGCCGCCTGGTTATAGAATTTGGATAACAGGAGGTGAGGATCATGGTGAATCTGCCAACTATAGATATGATTAGGACAGGACAGAACATAGCAAGACTGCGGAGGCAGGCCGGACTGTCGGTAAGGGACCTGCAGGACATCTTCGGATTTGCCACGCCGCAGGCCATCTACAAGTGGCAGCAGGGTGTGGCCCTGCCGACCATAGACAATCTGGTGGTGCTTGCAGCAGTCCTGCAGGTGCGCATGGATGACATTCTGGTTACAGATACAGTGACGCAGGTACAGATCAGTGCATGAATGGATAAAAAAGAGGAATGACAGAAAGAAAAGCAGGCTGGAGATGCCTGCTGTACGGTCCCCTGGTCTAAAGGTCAGGACACCGGCCTTTCAAGCCGGAGGTATTGGGTT
>OFFF01000204.1_pt1 | contig 47480 bp, 44 predicted proteins | sample 1521301 | NCBI WGS metagenome assembly OFFF01 (sample SAMEA3504101, study PRJEB24116) | mouse gut metagenome | biome: mouse gut; feature: mouse-associated habitat; material: faeces | place: Denmark | collected 2011
CCCCCAGCCATATCTGCCCGCCGCGGACAGATTTATGGATGCCGGCAGTCTTGAGTATAGCAGATATGGGAAGGATGTGGTATGGGTTTTCTTTGCGGGAATCTTTCGATATCGAAAGACTTGGAGGAATCATGCGTTGGGCGATTTGACCGGCAGAGAGAGGCCGGAGAGATAATCGCTGACCGGGAATTCCAGAGAGATGCGCGTGCCGCGGCCCGCAACCGATTCTGCCAAAATCTGTATCCCCAATTTCACGCAGAGCTTCCGGCACAGATACAGCCCCATGCCTGTGGCCTTGGCGCCGCCTCTGCCGTTGGTGCCGGTGAAGCCCTTGTCGAAGATCCTGGGCAGCTCCTCTTCGGGGATGCCGCAGCCATTGTCCTCCACCGTCAGGAGGACATTGCGCCCTGCCCGGCCGGTGGAGATCCGCAGCACAGGCTCCGTGTCCCGCCTGTATTTCACGGCATTCAGCACGAGCTGCTCCAGGATGAAAGCGATCCATTTTGTATCGGTATAGACCGTATCCGGGCAATGGACGCTGGCCCGTATATGGTTTTCCATGAGAGCGTATTTGTTTTTCTGCAGCACCTCCTCCGCGGTCTGCTGCAGGGTGGCCTCCCTGATGAGATAATCCTGGTACACCTGGTCCGAGCGGGCATAGAAGAGGGCCATGTCCACATAGTTCTCCGTCCGCCGGTTCTGGGCCAGGATGCGGCGGGCGGTATCGTCCCTGCGCCTCTCGCAGAGCAGATAGATGTCCGCTATGGGAGCCTTTATCTCATGCACCCAGCTTTCGATGTACTCCCGGTACTCCTGCCCGGCGTCCTCCACAGAGCGGATCCGCTCTATGACGGACTTGTTGGATCTCCGGATCATTTCCCGGTACAGCCTGTCCTCCAGCCGGAAGGAAGCGGGCATCAGCTCGCCCAGCAGGTATTTCCGGTCAGCCTGCTCCAGGATTGCCTCCATCTGCTCAAAGTAGCGCTTCCTGCGAAAATATTCCGTGAGGAACCAGGCGGTGAGGAGGATCAGCCAGGTGAGGAGGATGAGGCAGCAGCAGCCCGGGGGATAGGCCGTGGCGATCAGGAAAGCCGTGAGCAGCATCATGCAGGCGATATGGAGCATCAGCAGCAAAAGCCTGTCCTTGCAGTAATCCGCGAATTTCATATCATGTACCCCATTCCCCGTTTCGTCCGGATGAAATCAGACAGCCCCAGCCCCTCCAGCTTCCCCCGGATGCGGGTGACATGGATGCTCAGGGCATTGTCGTCCAGGAAGACGGCATTGTCCCACAGATATTCCACCAGCTCTGTGCGGGACACGATGCGCCCCTTGTGCCGGAACAGGCAGGCCAATATCTTCAGCTCGTTTTTGGTCAGATCCGCGCTGGCATCCCGGTAGCGGATGCAGCCTCTGGCCAGATCCAGCGCCGCGCCCCGATGCTCCAGAACCGGCTCCTCCTCCCCTCTGCCCGTCCGCTTCAGCACGGCGGTGATATGGGCCAGCAGGAGGGCGGGCGGGAAGGGCTTGGTGATGTAGTCGTCCCCGCCCTGCAACAGGGCAGTGACCTCGTCCGAGGCATCCGCCCGCCCTGTGACGAAGATGACGGGCACATCCGAGGATCTGCGGATCTCGGCGCACACATCGAAGCCGGACTGCCCCGGGAGGTTCAGATCCAGCAGGATCAGGTCCGGCGAGACGGCGGAAATCTGTCCGGCGATATGGTCGAACCGGGTCAGCGCCGTGACGCGGTAGAGGGAACTCCGCAGGAGGCCCGCCAGCTCCAGGCGAAAATCCTCGTCGTCTTCTATAATCAGGATATGCATGCGCCGCCTCCTTTCGGATTCCGCAGATGAATACAGGGCTGTGGGAATCCTGTCAGTTCCCCACAGCCCCGGTACGAACGGGCGTTCTGGTGCGCCGTGGCATGAATTCCCGAGTAATCAGTGCTTGATGTCCGCATCAGAACTGACGACAACGCAGTACTGGGGTGGACAGCGAGTACTGATTGCTCAAGGATTCACGCATCGGAGTACTAGTCTCTTCTGGGATTCTTATCCCTGATGATGGGCGGGATCTGGGAGAGCATATTGTCGATGTCCTCGAACATGGCGCTCTTGGTGGTGCCCAGATTGCTGGCCCGGCTGATATGCTTTATGACCTCCTGGTGCTGGAGCTTTATCCTGTCGAAAAACTGGCAGAGCACCTGCAGCGCGTTCTGGGAGTCGCCTATGACGCCGGAGATCTCTGCCTGCACGGAGGAGGTGCCCTCCGCCACGGTGCTGATCTGCTGGAAGGATTCGGAGGTGCCGTTGACGATGCCGAAGCCCTGATCCAGAGCCGACTGGGATGCAAGGATGCTGGAGTTGAGCTGGTTCGCCCCCGATTCCACATCGTGGATGCCGGTGTCCACGTCGTCGGTGAGCTCCTTGATCTCCCTGGCCAGCTCCCGGACCTTTTCCGCCACCACGGCGAAGCCCTTGCCCTGTTCTCCGGCCCTGGCCGCCTCGATGGAGGCGTTTATGGCCAGGATATTGGTCTCGTCCGCGATGGACACGATCTTGCCCATGCACTGCTGGATGCTCTTCACCGCTGTCTGCAGATAGGCGAAGGTATTCTCCATATCGGCGTAGGTCTGCTGCACCTTCGCGGAAGTGGCTTTCAGCTCCTCCACCATGCCCTGGGCTTCCGACACGGTCTGGGTGATGTCCGTCCGCACCTGGTCGAACTGCCCCGCGGCCTGATTGATGCTGGCGAAGGACTGTCCGAAGTCCTGGAGCTGTTCCTGGAAATGGTCGGCCTCAGCCAATACGCTGCTGAAGGAGTTGCCGATCATGCTCAGCTCGAACAGGGATTCCACTTCCTTTTTGGCCAGATCCTTCTGATAGCCTTTCAGGCATTCCGTCACATGCAGCACGGGATAAAGGCTTTTTTCATCGTGGCGCACCTGCCCGTTCTTTGAAGGTCCTTTCTTTGAAAACAACATTATGTATCCTCCTGATTTCAATTCCGTCAAGTGTCCGATGGCTTTTCACGGTCATTCAAATACCACACAGGTCATGGACTGGTTCACGAACTGACTGTTGTAATGCTCTCCATAGCCCACCAGGCCCGCGTGGCTGCCGAGCTTTGCCATCTCCTGCAGGTAGGTGGCCATGTAGCGCTGCTCGGTGAACAGCTTGTAGCGGAACAGGCAGTTCACGGAGAAGACGGCGGAGCGCTTGGGGAAGTCCCGGCAGATGTCCGCTATGGTCTTGTCCACGATGGCCCGATAATCTCCCAGCTCCAGGAGGACCAGCACATCGGAGTCGTTCACCTGCCGGAAGCAGGCCAGGGAATTCCCGTTGACTTCCTTGATGGAGACGATACAGGTGTCGTCCCCGTTGAGCTTGCCGAAGGGGTTCTTGAAGGTCTGGGTCAGGATCTCCTGATCCGTCACATGCAGGATGCTCTGGTATACCTGCTTGGCCGGGTTCCCGTTCAGGGAGCCGATGATGTAATTGGCCCGGTCCGTATTGGAGGCGATGAAGCGGTAATTGCCCATCTGGTGGTAGATGTTCTCCTTATAGGTCTTGACCCGGCCGTTCTGGTTGCGCACCAGGGCGTAGGCCACGGAATCCTCGTAGACTTTGCCGTTGGCGGACACTTTTCCGCCGTCCCCCGTGCCTCCCACAAGCTGGATGCCCCGGCTCCGCAATGACGTATAGAGCGTAGTCAGGACGCAGGCATCGTTTCCGCTGCAGAAATCGATGCATACGGTGTCCTGCTTGGATCCGTTTATCTTCCTGATGTCCGCCTCCAGCCGGTCTATATACTTCACCGGCATGACGGATACCTGCTCCAGCACATTGGCCGTAGCGCTGACCCCTCCTGAAAAAGCGATGATGCCCACACCGTTTTCCACCACTTTGGTGTCATAGCTCATTCCGATGCATCCGATGCTGGGGATGCCAGGGTAAAGCTTCTCAAGGGCTTTCACATGCTCCTCGAACTGGGCATTGTTTGAAAGAAGCATGATGAACTGCGGGCTGTCCAGATTGCGGACCGCTTCCGACAGATCCCCGCGATTGCTCATTCCGAAAAATTGCCTCATGCAGCAGCCTTCCTTTCATAAATATATATATTTTATAAATATCTTGATAACAGCATTGATTATACCTTATAATAAAGCATATCGTCAACATGAATTCGCCATTTTTTGGATAGAACGCCCGAAGGGACGGCGGGAGCATGTTGGATGCATAAATATGCATTATTGCATAAGTGTTTGCATAAAAACAAAAAAGAAGTGGACATTTATACAAAATGTGCTATACTTACCATGGAGGTGCTGGAAGATGATCAAAGCAGGGATAATAGGGGCCACAGGGTATGCGGGCAGCGAGCTGGTGCGGATACTTATGGGCCACAGGGAGGCGGAAATCGTATGGTACGGCTCCCGCAGCTATATAGACAAAAGGTATCATGAGGTATATCAGAACATGTTCCGGATCGTGGATGACGTGTGCAGGGACGACGACCTGGAGGAGCTGGCGGAGCAGACGGACGTGATCTTCACGGCTACGCCCCAGGGATATCTGGCGGGGCTTTTGACGGAGGAGATATTGAAAAGGGTAAAAATCGTAGATTTATCTGCGGATTACCGCATCAAGGACGTGGCGGTGTACGAGAAATGGTACGGGATAGAGCATAAGTCCCCGCAGTTCATCCCGGAAGCCGTCTACGGGCTGTGCGAGCTGAACCGGAACCAGATCACGGCCTCCACCAGGCTGGTGGCCAATCCGGGCTGCTACACCACATGCTCCATCCTCACCGCCTACCCGCTGGTGAAGGAGGGGCTGATCGACGTGGACACATTGATCGTGGACGCGAAGTCCGGGACTTCCGGGGCGGGGCGGGGGGCCAAGGTGCCCAATCTGTTCTGCGAGGTGAACGAGAACATCAAGGCCTACGGGGTGGCCGGCCATCGCCATACGCCGGAGATCGAGGAGCAACTGGGGTATGCGGCGGACCGTGAGGTCACGATCAATTTCACGCCCCATCTGGTTCCCATGAACAGGGGCATCCTGGTGACGGAGTACGCGAAGCTGAAAAGGGCCGCGGACGGCGCGCTGCCCACGTATGAGGAGATCCGGGCCGCCTACGATAAATATTATGCGCGGGAGAAATTTGTGCGGGTGTTGGATAAAGGCGTCTGCCCGGAGACAAAATGGGTGGAGGGCAGCAATTATGTGGACATTAATTTCGTCATAGACGAAAGGACAGGCCGGGTCATCCTGATGGGGGCCCTGGATAACCTGGTGAAGGGCGCGGCGGGACAGGCGGTGCAGAACATGAACCTGCTGTTCGGATTGGAGGAGAGCCAGGGGCTGGAGCTGGTGCCCTGCTTCCCGTAAAAGGCGGGTAAACGTATAGATTCGGACGATTTAGCGAGGGGGGGTGGCGTGATGGAAGGGGGCGGAAATCAGGATTTTACCGGTTTTCTGTCAGAGAGATTCAGAATCGAGCGGGAGAGGTTCGACCGCTCGGGAGTATATGCGTACACACAGCGCCTGCTTGCCTACAACTCAAATAAGATTGAGGGGAGCACGCTGACAGAGGAGCAGACGGCCTCGCTGTTCGACAATGGAACGCTGCCCAGATCGGAGGACTATTACAGGGCGAAGGACGTGGAGGAAATGAACGGACATTTCCTGATGTTCAACAAAATGCTGGATACCATCCGCCAGCCCCTGTCCTCCGGGCTGATAAAGCAGTTCCACTATGAGCTGAAGTCGGGCGTGTTCGAAGACCGGGCCAACGGATATGCCATCGGAGACTACAAAAAGAGGCCGAATATGATTGGCATCTATCAGACGGTCAGGCCTGAAAATGTGGAGGCCGAGATGGATCGACTGATGGAATGGTATCATGGCAAGGCGCCGGACATTGCCGTGTTTGCTGAGTTCCACGCCAGATATGAGAGCATCCACCCGTTTCAGGACGGCAACGGCAGGACAGGCAGGCTGATTCTTTTCCGGGAATGCCTGAAAGGCGGAATCGTGCCGGCAGTGATTGAGGATGCGAACAGGAATGAATATCTGGAGGCGTTGAAGGATTACAGAGAGCGGGAGGACCTGGATAAGCTGGTTGGGCTGTTGCAAAAGGAGCAGGCGTTTTATCTGGACAAATGTCGGTACTTTATGTAGTACGGCATGGCAATGTGGGCGCATAGGGAAGGCGGAAGCCGGTAAGGATAGGGAGCGGCTTTTGGCAGATGAATCTTCAAGTAATTTTCAGGAGAGGAAGGAAGAGAGAAAAATGGCAGAGAAGCTTACGAAAGAGACGGCACAGATTATGGAGGAAAGGTTCGGCTGCGACAATCTGCTGGCCCTGGCCACAGTGGAGGAAGGGAAGCCCCATGTGCGCACTGTAAATGGCTATTATGAGGATGGGGCATTTTATATCGTGACTTACGCCCTTTCCAATAAAATGAGACAGATTGGAAAGGAGCCTGCGGTTGCCCTCTGTGGCGATTGGTTTACGGCCCATGGCATCGGAGAAAATCTGGGGTATGTGAAAGCGGAATGCAACGAGGAAATCATGTCCAAAGTGAGAGTGGCCTTTGCGGAGTGGTACGGCAACGGGCACACTAATGAAGATGACCCGAACACCTGTCTTCTGCGCATCCGGCTCACAGACGGAGTGCTGTTTCATCATGGGACAAGGTATGATATTGATTTTCAGGAGTGAGGGGCTGCAATTTCCCGGGATTGCATAATATACCACTTATCTGGGGCAGGGTTAAGGGAGTGCCGGGGAGCACGGGAGTTTTTAGGGACTGCTAATCACCTTTATAGGAAGGCTGCTTTCGAGGAATATTGCCATTCGATGTCCGGAAAGCAGCAACAGAGGAGGTAACAATGAAATTCCGAATATTTCCACCCCTGCCCCTCACTGGCGCCTAAGCAATCTGAAACAAGACGGGGCTCGGACAGTGCTTGAAAATTATGCCGAAAGCAGGAGCTGCCTAGGGGACAGCACAAGCAGGCGGCTGTTTAGCAGAGGTGATTATATTAAACTTCTGCTGAACCGCTACTGTAGACGATGGAATTTGGGAAAGGAAAGCATACTATGAATAGAGATGACTTTTCATACAAAACCAAAAGTATGTTGGCTAAACGTGTAGGTTATTTGTGCTCTAATCCCCTGTGCGGATGTGCAACGGTAGGTCCTCAACGAAATGGAGGGGGGTATAATATCAATTGGTGTTGCAGCACATATATGTGCTGCTGCTCCTAATGGCCCCCGCTATGATGCAATTATGACACCAATGGAGAGGCGAAGTGTAAACAATGGTATTTGGTTATGCCAAAGTTGTGCTAGATTAATTGATGTCGAAAGCGATAGGTATACAGTCAGCTTGCTCAAAAAGTGGAAAGAAGTTGCAGAACAAAAGCAAATGCTAAGGATGCGAGTTGCAGGGGCGAATAGTGGTACTGAAAGAATGATATATATTTTTACATGTAACCATAAAAAACTTTTTGAAAAATATAGTTTGGAAGAAATACAAGGAAAGATATTGGAAAATAGCTATTTGTTCAATGTTAAACGAATTTCATTGGAAAGGAATTCTATACAAGTGATTTGTGGATTTGAGACGGAACTGGAGAAAGAATGTTATTTAGATAAATTATTTAGCATATTTGCGAAACTCAATTTAATTGATATTGTTATAAATGAAAAACCATATTGTTAGAGGAAGCTGTGATAGGAATTTTTTAGTGTCTGCCCTAGAAGCCCCTTACTAGTACAATAATGCATTAATTTATAAGTAATGTTTCTGTAGAAAAAATTTCCAACATATGGCATAATAGAAAGAAAACACAAGGAGACCATTCATATGCCATTTGTTGCAGCCCCTGTTATAATACCGGAAGCCATTCGCCCCATCCTTTCTAAATTTGCCAAAAGCAGGACCTTTCCAGCCCGTCAGGTACAGCGTGCGAAGATAATCCTTTTGGCTGCGGATGGCTTTGATAACATGCAGATTTCGAACCAGGTAGGCCTTGGGCAAGATTCTGTCAGTAAATGGCGGAGCCGCTTCCTTAAAAAGCTCCCTCTTTTGCAGGAGGTTGCCGAAAAAGACCCATCAGGCCTGGAAAAAGCTGTCTCCGTCTTCCTCAATGACAGTCCGCGTCCCGGACAGCCCGTGCATTACACCGACGAACAGATTATCAAGATCCTGGAGACTGCCTGCCGTAATCCGGAAGAGCTGGGGTACGAAGCCAGCCATTGGAGCCTGAACCTGCTGGTGGATGCTGTCACAAAGGCAGGGATTGTGGATACCATATCTGCCAAAACGGTAAGCCGTTTTTTAAAATATGGGGGAGATCCGCCCCCATCTCGTCCGCTATTGGCTTCATTTCTCCGAGAAAACAGATTCTCCGGAGACTTTTGCGGAAAAAGTGAATGAGATCTGCACCGTCTACCATGAGGCGGAAGCGGTATGTGCGGCAGGCGGCCATACCATATCCGTAGATGAGATGACCGGAATCCAGGCACTGGAGCACAAATACCCGGACAAGCCTGTAATCCCCGGGAAAGCGGCAACGTATGGAATTTGGATGCATCCGCCATGGGACGACCAGCCTGATTGGTTTCTTTGACGTTGCCACGGGGCGTATGGAATCCCCATACCTGAACCATACACGTACAGAGGAGGATTTCGTGTACGCCATGCGTGCATTGGTCGAGACAGATCCGGAGGCATCATGGACGTTTGTGTGCGATGGCCTGAACACGCATAAATCTGAAAGCCTGGTCCGGTTCGTTGCACAGCAGTGCGGCCTGGAGGAAGACCTTGGCTGTAAAGGGAAGTCTGGTATATTGAAGAGCCTGGAAAGCCGTGTGGAATTCCTCCATCGGGAAGACCACAGGATACGAATTGTATACACACCAAAGCATTGTTCCTGGATGAACCAGTTTGAAATCTGGTTTGGCATCATAAACCGGCGCCTTCTCAAAAGGAAGAGCTATAAATCTATTGAAGAGCTGAAAGCAAGCATTCCGCGGTTTATTGAGCAATACAATCTTATGGCAAAGCCCTTCAAATGGACTTATAATGGTGTACCTTTGGGGGTATAATATTACTTAATTATTAACGCAAATCCGTACAAGTTATTAAGCGGAGAAGAACTTATTCTCGGGGACATAGACTATGGTATGGTACAATTTAGGGTGCCTACCAGGAGGGATGGTTGCATGATTTACATAACAGGAGATACCCATGGGGAGTTTGGGTGGATTGAAGCCTTCTGTAGGTGGTCCGGAATCTGCAAGGAAGATGTATATGCGAGCCTGCTGTTTGTGAAAGACGGAGAAGTGTTTAATTTGGATGGGAAGCAGGCCATTGCCATGGGCGGGGCTTATAGTTTTCCCTAAAAAGGATACATTAGCGAAACAGAACTTGAAAAAACATATGTTCTGGCATATAATAAGGCTTATCATATGATATAAACGAACAGAATGGAGTGGCACAATGTCGAAGCCGTATGATGACTATGTAAAATATTTGAATGAAACAGTTTGTATTCCATCTGCTCACCGTTATCAGGCAATTGATATGTTCGCTGGATGCGGAGGCTTGTCTCTTGGTTTTGAAGCTGCCGGGATAAAGACAATAGGATATGAGATGATAGAAGATTGTTGTGATACATATAGGAAGAATCTGAAATCAGAGTGTAACCAGATGATTATAGATGAGAATTCGGATTTTCCCAACGTAGATATCATCATCGGCGGACCGCCTTGTCAGCCGTTTAGCAGACGGGGAAAGCAGAAAGGAAAGAATGATGCGAGAAACGGATTTCCTGCATTTATAGAGGCTGTACGGCGTGTGAAACCTAAAATTTGGCTATGCGAAAATGTAAAAGGGCTTCCTGAACAAAATGCGGAGTATTTTCAGGCTGTCGTGGAGCAGTTTCAGGAATTGGGTTATGAGGTAGAACATCATATTTTTCAGTTAGTGAAGTATGATGTCCCACAGAATAGAGAGAGGCTGGTAATTGTAGGTCATCAAGGAGGATTTCAATTTCCTCAGCCGAATAGTTATAGAGTTACAGCCGGAGAGGCATTGGGGAGTTTGGCCACAGAAATACCAGAAGATGCGGTGTTCCTGACACCCGCAATGGATGAATATATTGCTAAGTATGAAATGGCATCCAAATGTAAGAACCCCAGGGATTTGTATCTTGACAGACCAGCGCGGACATTGACGTGCAGAAATCTTGCAGGATCTACAAGTGATATGCATAGGATTAAGCTTCCTGATGGACGTAGGAGACGAATTACGGTTCGCGAAGCCGCCCGTTTGCAGGGTTTTCCGGATTGGTTTGAATTTACAGGAACACAGGAGAGCCAATTCACGCAGATAGGGAATGCGGTGCCGCCCATATTCGCTTATAAGCTGGCAAAAGCGGTTATAAATTATTTAGAAGGAGGACATGATGGATTACAAGAAACTACCAACGATAGATTATCGGACATTCAATAGAAAGTCCGATAAAGTCCAGAAATTAATCAGGCAATCATTGCAGATAATCAATGCACTTGGAATTCCGATAGACGATTTGACTGAAAGACAGAAAGAAAAAATGGCTATGGCATTTTTGGCTGTGGGGGATGTGAAGACATCGGCTGGCTGGAAGAAGATAAAGGATTCCAATAATGAGTATTCTCTGACGACTCGTGAAATTATCGCTTATGAGAATAAATATTTTGAGGAAAATATCAGTAGCGGTTCCTATGATGATATCAAAAGAAAAGATTTGTCCAAGTTACTTTTAGCTATGATTGTAGTCAATTCAAAACCAGGTTCTAATACAAGCAACCCGACACGTGGGTATAAGATTAATAGTGAGTATTCTCGAATTATAAAGAATTATGGACAATCGGATTGGTTTATGCAGGTAGAAGCATTCAACAAGATGCATCCCACTTATGCGGAAAGAGTATCAGCGAAAAGAGAAATTCCGAAATTGGTTGTACACACGCTTGATGGCAAAGAAATTCATTTAAAAGATGGGGAACATAATGCGATTCAAAAACAGGTTATAGAAGAATTGCTTCCAAGATTTGGGTATGGGGCTGTTCTTCTGTACTGCGGTGATTCTGATAATAAATATGGATTGATTTTCGAAAAGGAGAAATTGACGGAACTGGGCTTTTCAGATTTGACGCAAAGTATCTTGCCGGATGTGGTTGCGTACTCATCGGAAAAAGATTGGATTTATCTTGTAGAGGCATATCATACATCAAATCCAATTACGCCACAGCGTAAGCTGGAACTTCAGCAGATATTAGGAGAGAAGGCGGACAAAGCTGTATTCATTACCGCTTTTGAAAACAATTCTGCTTACCGTAATTGTTCAGAGGAATTGGCATGGGAAACGGAAGTTTGGATAGCGACTGAACCGGATCATATGATTCATCGAGACGGCTTTCGATTTATGGGACCTTATGGAGACAACGCATTTAACGACAGATTGCATGCATATATTGCGGTGTTAAGAAATCGGGAAAATCTCGAATAAAAAGAAAAAGTAGGATTCCCAGGTCATAGACAGCCAATAGGAAATCGAAAGCTGATATTCATAGAAAAAGCATTGTCCTTTCAGCGGAAACGGTGTATACTGGTAAAGCTTGTAAAGCATAGACAAAAAGAAGAAAAAGCAGGAAAAGAAATGAACGATAAAACGTTTTCCATAAAAACTATGGCAATAGAAGATTACCAGGGGCTCTACGCCCTGTGGAAGACCATCCGGGGCTTCGGCATGCGCAGCATAGACGATTCCAGGGAGGGCGTGGAGCACTTCCTGGAGCGCAATCCCTCTACCAGCGTGGTGGCCATGAGCGGGGACGGCGAGATCGTGGGCGGGATACTTTGCGGCCATGACGGCAGGCGGGGCTGCCTGTACCATGTGTGCGTCCGGGAGGACTGGCGTAGGATGGGCATCGGCAAGGCCATGGTGGTCTACTGCATGAACGCCCTGAAGGCGGAGCATATCAACAAGGTCAGCCTGATCGCCTTCACGGCCAACGATGTGGGGAACGCTTTCTGGAAGCGCATCGGCTGGACCAGGCGGGAGGATCTGAATTATTACGATTTTACGCTGAACGAGGCGAATATTACGGCGTTCAACCGGTGAGCGGGAAATCTGTCATGGCCAGAGGAAATTGCCGCCAGGGACTTGAAATCGGGAGAGGTGTAGGGGAAAAGTTATGGACAATATTTTTCTTTCGGAACTGAAGATAGAACATGTCAGGCATTTGAAAAATATTACTATCTCTCTTTCAGACAAGAAAATAAAGCACCTGATATTAACCGGAAAAAACGGCAGCGGTAAGACCTCCGTATTGGAAGCTTTGGCCCGTTATTTGGATGAAGAGAGGCTTGTCAGACTGGCGGGATCAAGATATGATTCAAATCACGGCGGGGGATGTCGGAATGAGGATGGCACGACTGCAGCTGCCGCGGTTCAGGCTGTGCTCAATCTGACATTTAACCAATCTCTTGATGCGATAAGCACCGGCCTGATGCGCGGAGAATTTGTCATGGCCTATTATAAAGCTGAGCGGTTATTCCGGGCAGAAGTCCCAAAGCACATTGAGAAGGTGGATTTAAAAGATAAATATGCCATAACCGATGGGCCGGGGCGAGAGGTCATCAGGTACTTATTGGATTTGAAAGCCACGGAGGCCTTTGCCAGGAATAACGGGAAGGGCGAAAAAGCGGATGAAATCAAACGATGGTTCGATAGATTCCGGGATTTGCTGCGTAAAATATTCAATGACGATTCCCTGGAGCTGATATTTGAGGAAGACACTTTTTCCTTTCATATAAAAGAAAAGGACAAAGAGCTGTTCGATTTCAACACCCTGTCTGGAGGATATGGCGCAGTGCTGGACATCGTGCTGGATATGATGATGCGGATGGAGAAGAAGACAAAGCGGTCGTTTGATTTCAATGTGCCGGGAATCGTGCTGGTGGATGAAATCGAGACCCATCTGCACATAGAGCTGCAGAAAGCCATACTGAGGCTGCTGACTACGATATTCCCCAATATCCAGTTCATCGTATCGACCCATTCGCCGTTTATCCTGGGCAGCATACAGGATGCGGTGATTTACGACCTGGAAAAAAATATCCTGGTGGAAAATGGCCTGGCGGACATTCCATACGGAGGGATTGTGGAGGGATATTTCCAGTCCAGCGAAATGTCGAAGATTTTGGAGGAAAAATTCACAAGATATAAGCAGCTTGTCGGGAAAGCGAATCTGACGGACGATGATTTTGAAGAAATTGCAGAGCTGGAGATGTTCCTGAACGAGATACCGGACTATCTGGCGCTGAATATTACGACGGAATATCAGCGGCTGAAGCTGGAGCTTGGCCCCAGCCTCTCTGGAGACAGAAGCACAAAAGAAATCCGGCGATTACCAGGACGTGATTGAGCGGCTAAGAGAAGATTTCCACAATAAATGCTATATCTGTGAACTTAAGAATCTGCAGGATCCGGAGGTAGAGCATCTGCTGCCTCATAAGAACGGTAGATATCCCGAGAGGATGTTTGACTGGAACAATCTTTTCTGGGCATGTGGGCATTGCAATAAAGTGAAGAACCAGGCCAAATATGAGGAAGGAATCATCGACTGCTGCAGACAGGATCCGGAGGAGCTCATATCCTTCAGATTTCAGAAGGCGGATGTCATAGCAGAGGCAAAAAATCCGGAGGATTCCAAAGCTGTCCTGACAGCAACGCTGGTTCGAGAGGTTTTCCATCTGAAAAATACAGCCATGCGGGATTATAAAAGGGAGCTGCGGTTTCGGGAATTGAATAAGGAAATGAACATCCTGTATGACAATCTGGAAGAAATGAAACAGAAACCGGAGTCAAAAGCCGTGATGAGAAAGCTGAAGGCGCTGCTGCGAAGGGAGTCGGGCTTCGCCGCGTTTAAGAGAAATTATGTGAGGGAAAACGCCGAGCGGTTCCCGGAGCTTTTGTAGTACATAGCATAGCGGCATTTTCCGGGAAGAATACCGAATCCATGTCTGCCGCAGGCAGACGAGGACATAGATGCGAAAGCACACAGGGAGGTACATACATGAAACAGATAGAAGGCGGCATCACCGCGGCGAAGGGCTTCCAGGCAGCAGGCGTGGAGGCGGCCATAAAGTATCAGAACAGAAAGGACATGGCGCTGGTCTACAGCACTGTGCCCTGCGTGGCGGCAGGGACTTTCACTGCGAACGTGGTGAAAGCGGCTCCGGTCATCTGGGACAGGAAAATCGTGGAGGAATCCCCTTATGCCCAGGCGGTCGTAGTCAACTCCGGCATCGCGAACGCCTGTACCGGAAAGCAGGGGATGGACTGCTGCCGGGCGGAAGCCGAATGGGCGGGGGAACTGCTGGGGATTCCCGGAGATGCCGTGCTGGTGGCCTCCACGGGAGTCATCGGCATGCAGCTGCCCCTGGACAGATTGAAGGAGGGCATCCGGAAGCTGACCGAGACGAAAGCGGAGGGGCCGGAGGCCGGGGCGGACGCGGCAAAAGCCATCATGACCACGGACACTGTGCCCAAGCAGATTGCCGTGGAATTTGAGCTGGGCGGCAAAAAAGTCACCCTGGGCGGCATGTGCAAAGGCTCCGGCATGATCCATCCCAATATGTGCACCATGCTGGGGTTCCTGGCCACGGACGCATGCATCTCAAAGGAGATGCTGCAGAAAGCCCTGCGGGCCGATGTAGTGGATTCCTTCAACATGATATCCGTGGACGGCGACACCAGCACCAACGACACCCTGTTGATATTGGCCAACGGCCTTGCGGGCAATGCTGAGATCATGTCCGAGGGCCCGGACTACGATGCCTTCTGCCAGGCCCTGCACTTCGTCACCACCTATCTGGCGAAGAAAATGGCAGGGGACGGAGAGGGCGCTACGGCCCTGTTCGAGACCAAGGTCACCGGCGCCGCCACCAAGGAGGATGCCAGGACTCTGGCGAAATCCGTCATCTGCTCCTCCCTGACCAAGGCGGCCATCTTCGGCCACGATGCCAACTGGGGCCGGATTCTCTGCGCCCTGGGCTATTCCGGCGCGAAGTTCGACCCGGAAAATGTGGATCTCTATTTCCAGAGCAGGAGCGGCCGGATCCATATCTATGGAAACGGCGTGGCCTGTGGCTACAGCGAGGAGGAGGCCACGAAGATCCTGTCCGACCCGGAGGTCACAGTCCTGGCGGACATGCATATGGGAGAGGAAGAGGCCACCGCCTGGGGCTGCGATTTAAGCTATGATTACGTAAAAATAAATGCGGATTACCGTAGCTGATTTCCTGTGCCGCAGCAGGCGGTATGACGGGAAGCGATGCGCTGCCGTCTGCGAATGGCGCGAAATGTAATAATCGACAGAGAATTGGAGACAATCAGAAAGGAAACAATACCATGGAAAAGGACATGGAGAAAGTGCTGCAGAAGGCGGAAGTCCTCATTGAGGCCCTGCCTTACATCCAGCGGTTCAACCGCAAGATCATCGTCGTGAAATACGGCGGCAGCGCCATGAGCAATGCGGAACTGCAGAAAAACGTCATCAAGGACGTGACGCTCCTGAAGCTGGTGGGCTTCAAGCCCATCATCGTCCACGGCGGCGGCAAGGAGATCAGCCGATGGGTGGGCAAGGTAGGGAAGGAGTCCACCTTCGTGGGAGGCCTGCGGGTCACGGACGGGGAGACCATGGAAATCGCCGAGATGGTGCTGAACAAGGTGAACAAGGACCTGGTCACCATGGTGCAGGAGCTGGGCGTGAAGGCCGTGGGAGTCAGCGGCAAGGACGGCGGCCTGCTCCAGGTGGAGAAAAAATATTCCGACGGCCAGGACATCGGCTTCGTCGGGGAAATCACCCATGTGAACCCCAAGGTGCTATACGATTTACTGGAGAAGGATTTCCTTCCTATCGTAGCCCCCATCGGCCTGGACGACCGTTTCCAGACCTACAACATCAACGCCGACGACGCGGCCTGCGCCATCGCCAAGGCTGTGAACGCGGAAAAGCTGGCATTCCTGACGGATGTGGAGGGAATCTACAAGAATTACGAGGCCAGGGAGGGCTTCATCTCCAGAATCACGGCGTCCCAGGCGGACGAGCTGATATCCGGCGGCTTCATCGGCGGCGGCATGCTGCCCAAGCTCAACAACTGCACCGCTGCCGTGCACGGCGGCGTGAGCCGCGTCCATATCCTGGACGGCAGGATTCCCCACTGCCTGCTGCTGGAGATTTTCACCAAGCAGGGCATCGGCACCGCCATCATAGACGATGAAGAGGCAGAGTAAAAAAGGAAAGCACGGCACAAAGAGGGGCACGGACGCGGCATAGAAGGACATGCGGCGCAAAGCACAAGCGAACAGCGGGAGCGTAATAAGGAGAGAATGACTATGAACATGCAGGAATACATCGATGAGGCGGAGCAGTCCCTGCTCCACACCTACAACCGTTACCAGATTGTCATCGAAAAGGGAAAGGGCGTCTATCTCTACGACACTGACGGCATAAAATACCTGGACTTCGTGTCCGGCATCGCCGTCTTTGCCCTGGGCTATGGCAACAAGGAGTACAATGATGCCCTAAAGGCCCAGATAGACAAGGTGATCCACACCTCCAACTACTACTACAACATGCCCGCTATCCGGGCGGCGAAGAAGCTGAAGGAGGTCTCCGGCATGGACAGGGTCTTCTTCACCAATTCCGGTGCGGAGGCTGTGGAGGGGGCCATCAAGGCCGCCCGTAAATACGCCTATCTGAAGGACGGCACCACAGACCATGAGATCATAGCCATGGAGCATTCCTTCCACGGCAGGACCTTCGGAGCCCTGTCCGTCACCGGCACCCCCAAGTACCGGGAGCCCTTCGAGCCCATGATCGGCAACATCAGATTTGCCCGGATGAACGACCTGGCCAGCGTAGAGGAGCTGATAAACGACAGGACGTGTGCAATCATTCTGGAGACCGTCCAGGGCGAGGGCGGCCTGGTGCCCGCCACCGAGGAGTTCCTGAAGGGGGTGAAGGCCCTCTGCGAGGAGCGGGACATCCTCCTGATCCTGGACGAGATCCAGTGCGGCATGGGCAGGACGGGCCATATGTTCGCCTGGCAGCGCTACGGCGTGAAGCCTGACATCATGACCACGGCCAAGGCCCTGGGCTGCGGCGTGCCCGTGGGGGCATTCCTGATGACGGAGAAGGTGGCGGCGAATTCCCTGGCGGCGGGAGACCACGGGACCACCTACGGCGGCAACCCCCTGGCCTGCGCCGCAGTGGAAAAAGTGCTTGATTTATTCGGGGAGAACCATATAATAGAGAATGTGAGGGAGGTGGCGCCCTATCTGGAGCAGCGCCTGGAGGAACTCAAGGAGAAATACGACTGCATTACAGAGAGGCGGGGAACGGGCCTGATGCAGGGCCTGGTATTCGACTGCCCTGTGCGGGACGTGATCGAGCGTGCCCTGGAGAACGGATTGCTGTTGATCAATGCGGGTGCGGACATCCTTCGTTTCGTGCCGCCCCTTATCATCTCGAAGGAGAACGTGGACGAGATGATCGAGATATTGGAGAGCTGCATCGAGCCGTCCGAAGAGGACTGAGGACAGGCGCGATGCCGATAATACAGTAGGAGTTTGGTATGCATCTGAAAAAGAGACTGACCGCAGTGGCTGCCGTGCTGGCCATGGGGACGGCCGTTTTATACGGAAGCACCTTCGCCGCGGGGGACGCGGAGGAGACAGGAGTTCCCATGACATGGGGGAGCGAAAAAGAGACGATTTATTTCTGGTATTCCGATGAAGGGATGACGAATTTCATCAACAGCGCCGCCGTGTCCTTCGGCGAGCGGGAGGGCGTGCGGGTCATCCCCGTGCCGACCTCGGAGGGCGAGTACCTGGAGGCGATCAGCCAGGCCTCCGCCGGTGACCTCCAGGTGCCGGACGCCTATCTGATCGGCCACGATTCCCTGGAGAAGGCCTATCTGGCAGGCCTGGCCACCCAGGTGCAGGATCTGGAGGGGATCTGCAACGAGGCGAATTTCCCCCAGGCGGCCCTTTCGGCGGTGACCTATCAGGGGATGCGGGTGGCATATCCCCTCTGCTTTGAGACCAGCGCGCTGCTGTACAATGAGACCTATCTGCGCGAATGGGCTTCCCAGAGCGCCACGAAGGAGCTTCTGGAGTCCGGCGAGGCCCAGGAGGATCCGGGGGAGGATTCTTCCGGGATCCAGGTGGACGAGACATTGCTGGCCCAGAAGACGGAGGAGTATTTCCAGAGCGCGGTGCCCGCTACGGTGGACGATATCCTGCACATCGCGGATACCTTCGATGTGCCCGAGGGCGTGGAGGGCGTCATGAAATGGGATGTGTCGGACATCTTCTACAACTACTGGATCGTGGGGAACTATATGATCGTAGGAGGGGACGCGGGGGACGACAGCTCGCTGATAAATATCGCCAATCCGGAGACGATTCAGTGCCTGGAGGTCTATAAGGCCCTGAACCAGTTCTTTTCCATAGAGTCCGATAAAGTGGACTACGAGACCGTCATAGAGGATTTCTGCCAGGGGAAGCTGGTGTTCACCATCGCCACCACGGACGCGGCGGCCAGGCTGGCCCGGGCGAAGGAGAACGGGGAGATCGGATTTGACTACGGGATAGCCGTGCTGCCCCAGGTGAGCGGGGAGCTGAAGAGCCGCACCATGTCCGTCACCACTGCCGTGGCGGTGAACAGCTACTCCAGGAACCAGGCGCTGGCCAACCGCTTTGCGGCCTATCTGGCAGGGGAATGTGCCGAGACCCTGTACGACAGGACGGGGAAGGCGCCCGCCAGGCTGGGGACGGAGGAGGACGAACCGGGTCTGCAGATTTTCAGGCAGGCTTACGGGGAGAGCATCCCTCTGCCGAAGATGATGGAGACGGGGAATTTCTGGGTGCAGCTGGAGAGCCTGTTCTCCAAGGTATGGAACGGGGCGGACGTGACGGCGCTGGTGCAGGAGCTGGCGGCGCAGATACAGCTGCAGATAGACGCCTCCAGGTAGGCGGACAGGGCGCATATTTTTCCAATCATGGGAGACACTGTAAGGGAAAGCAGGAAAAGGAAGGTGGAACCCATGATTGGTTTTTTTATTGCATTGATCTCCGGGGCGCTGATGAGCGTACAGGGCGTGTTCAACACACAGGTCACGAAGGCCTCCAGCATCTGGACGGCCAGCGCCTTCGTGCAGTTGTCGGCGCTGGCGGTCTGTCTCGGGGCCTGGGCCTGCACGGACAGGAGCAATCTGCTGCAGGTATTCCGGGTGGAGCCCAAATACATGCTGCTGGGCGGCGCGATCGGCGCTTTCATCACCTATACCGTCATCAAGAGCATGGACATGCTGGGGCCTGCCAGGGCGGTGATGCTGATCGTGGTGGCGCAGCTGGCGGTGGCTTACGTAATCGAGCTGTTTGGATGGTTCGGCGTGGAGAGGCAGCCCTGGGAGTGGCGCAAGGCCATAGGGATGGCAGTGGCGGTGGCCGGCATCATCATTTTCAAATGGAAAGTGTGAAAAGCTTTTCTGAGCGGCCTAAATACGTCCGCTAAGAAAAGCTATGTTTCACCCGGAAGAATGCCCGAAGTGAGGGCATTCTTCCGGGAATCTCCCCATACATATCTTTGAGGAAACATATCAGAAATATTTTCATGAAGATTTCTGAAAGCCACTTGTAAAAACCAAAGCTTTCCTATACAATAAAAAGAGTCAGCATAGAGAGGCAATCCCTTTTCAAGGACCAGCGTGGAACTGGAAAGGAAAGGGACTATGATGAAAAAAAGGTATCTTGGAATCGTATGCCTGATAACGGCATGCGCGTTGTTGTGTTGCGGCTGCGGCGATAAGGGCACGGCGATTCTCATCGGAGAGACGAAGGAGTCGGCGGACGTCCCGGCGGAAGGGGAGCAGGAGGCGTCCCGGGCATCGGGACAGGCGGGAACCGCGGCGCAGTCCGCAGCTTCGGGCGAAACCGCTTCTGAAGCCCGGGATACGACGATCCGTGTCTATGTGTGCGGCGCTGTGGCGAATCCCGGCGTGGTGGAGATCCCCCAGGGAAGCCGTGTGGAGGATGCGCTGGAGGCGGCCGGCGGCTTTGGGGCCGAGGCCGGGCGGGAGGCCGTGAACCTGGCGGACTGGGTGTCGGACGGCCAGAAGCTGTATTTCCCAAAGGAGGGCGAGGCCGTGGAGGAGCCCCAGGCCCAGGCCGACAGCGCATCGGGCCTGGTGAACATCAACACCGCCGACGCGGCGGCGCTTTGCACGCTGCCGGGAATCGGGGAGAGCAGGGCCCGGGATATCATCTCCTACAGAGAGGCCAACGGCGGGTTCCAGGCTTGCGAGGACATCATGAAGGTATCCGGCATCAAGACGGCGGCATACGAAAAGATAAAAGACAAGATAACGGTAAAATAGAAATCAGAAACGGCAGGGGAGCGACATGGCGAAAAAGAGGGCATTGGTGGTAGACGACGAGAAGCTGATCGTGAAAGGAATCCGATTCAGCTTGGAGCAGGACGACATGCAGGTGGACTGCGCCTATGACGGGGAGGAAGCCCTGGAATACGCCCGGGCCAATCAGTACGACATCATCCTGCTGGATGTGATGCTGCCGAAGCTCACCGGTTTCGAGGTCTGCCAGCAGATACGCGAGTTCTCCAGCGTCCCCATCGTCATGCTCACGGCCAAGGGCGAGGACATGGACAAGATCCTGGGGCTGGAGTACGGCGCGGACGACTATATCACCAAGCCCTTCAACATCCTGGAGGTAAAGGCCCGCATCAAGGCGATCATGCGCCGCATGGAGCCCAAGCGCATCATGGGGGAGGCGGCTGCCTCGAAGACCGTGGAGCATGGGGACATGCGGCTGGACTGCGAGGGCAGGCGGGCCTTCATCGCCGGGCGGGAGATTGGGCTTACAGCCAAGGAATTCGAGCTGTTGGAGCTCCTGATGGCCAATCCGGACAAGGTGTACAGCCGGGAGAACCTGCTGCACCTGGTCTGGGGCGCGGATTACCCCGGGGACGTGCGCACGGTGGACGTACATGTCAGGAGGCTTCGGGAGAAGATAGAGCCCAACCCCAGCGAGCCCAGGTATGTGCATACGAAGTGGGGCGTGGGCTACTACTTCCAGATTTGAGCGTGGGCATGTAACTTGACCGGAACCGGAGTAGGGAAAATGGTGGCAAAAATATTCGGAGAGCTGAGAGCATTTCTTTCCTTGCGCAGCCTGCAGACGCGTATCTTCCTGGTGGTGCTGGTGGCGGGATTCGTGCCCAGCGTCATCATGCGCTACGGAATCCTGGGCAACTATGAGGAGCGTTCTGTACAGCAGCGCATTTCTACGGTCCAGAACCAACTGATGATCGTGGGGAATCATCTGATCAGCAATAATTATTTCAATACAAAGCCGGAAGGCTATACCAGCAGCGTGTCCAGGGACGTGATCGACGCGGAGCTGGAAATGATATCGAACCTGTACGAGGGCCGGGTCATGATCATAGACTCCGGCCTGAAGGTGCTGAAGGACACCTACGGGCTCAGCGAGGGGAAGACCATCATCTCCGAGGAGGTGATCAAGTGCTTCCAGGGGCAGGTCACGAGCAATTATGACAGGGAGCACGGCTATATCGAGATGACGACACTCATCACGGATGCCAGCAGCGATACCGGGGAGATCATCGCGGTGATGCTGACCAGCATCTCCAACGAGTCCATTATGACGAACATGGAGGTGCTGGGGCGCAAGGCGTTGATTCTGGAGAGCCTGATGATCGTGATCATCACGGCCATGGCGATCGTGCTGTCCGTGGTGATGACCAGGCCCTTCAGTCGGGTGTCCCAGGCCATCAGCGAGGTGAAGGCCGGGTACAGGGAGGAGAGCATTTCCGTGCCGGGCTACGCGGAGACGGACCATATCGTGGAGGCCTTCAACCAGCTGCTGAAGCGCATGCGGGCCCTGGACAATTCCAGGCAGGAGTTCGTGGAGAACGTGTCCCATGAGCTCAAGACTCCCATGGCTGCCATCAAGGTGCTGGCGGACTCCCTGCTGGCCCAGAGGGACGCTCCGGCGGAGCTGTACCGGGAATTCCTGGAGGACATCGCCTCGGAGATAGACCGGGAGAACCAGATCATCACGGATCTCCTGGCCCTGGTGAAGATGGACAAGAAGGCCCAGGAGCTGAACATCGCCTCGCTGGACATGAACGACCTGGTGGAGCTGATCTTGAAGCGGCTGCGCCCCATCGCCAGGAAAAAGGATGTGGAGGTGGTCTTCGAGAGCATGCGTTCTGTGGTGGCTGAGGTGGACGAGGTGAAGATGACCCTGATCATGACCAATCTGGTGGAGAATGCCATCAAGTACAATAAGGAGCACGGCCGGGTGAGGGTGGAGCTGGATGCGGATCACCAGTACTTCATCTTCCGGGTCAGTGATTCCGGGCTGGGAATTCCGGAGGACGCTTTGGCACATATTTTTGAACGGTTCTACAGAGTGGACAAATCCCATTCCAGGGAAATCGGAGGCACAGGGCTGGGGCTGGCCATCACGAAGAGCTCCGTCCTGATGCACAGGGGCAGCATCACCGTGTCCAGCATCGAGGGAGAGGGGACCAGCTTCACGGTGAAGATTCCCCTGACGTATACGGCCGGCAGCGCGGCTTTGGAAAAAGGGTAAGTTTTCTGGGAGGATAGGAAGTGGCGGAATGAAGAAAATAACAGGGTGCCTGCTGGCGTGGATGTGCCTATTGCTGCTCGCTGCCTGCGGGCGGGAGGATGCGGAAGAGACAGACCGGATGAAGGTCTATTATGTGAGCAATTCGGAGACAAAGGTGGAGATGCATGAGGTGGAGATGCAGGCTGAGGAGGAATCCGCGCGGCTGCAGGAACTCATGGACTGTCTGTCCACCAGCCCGGAGATGCTGGAATACAAAGCGCCCCTGAACATGGGCTTCAAGGTGCTGGGGACGAAGCTGGAGGAGGGAAATCTGTCCATCGATGTGGACGCCGCCTACAACGACCTGCCCGCGATGACGGAGGTGCTGGTGCGGGCGGCGGTGGTGCGCACCCTGACCCAGCTTCCGGACGTGAACCTGGTGATGATAACCGTGGAGGGGAACCAGCTCTCCGACAGGAAGGGGAATGTGATCGGCTGGATGAACGCGGATCAGTTCATCGACAATGACGGCAATGAGATCAATACCTACGAGCTGGCGAAGGTGAAGCTCTATTTCGCCGGGGAGAGCGGCACGGAGCTGATCGCCGCTTACCGGGAGAAGCATTATTCCACCAATACGCCCATGGAGCGCTTCGTGGTGGAGGAGCTGATCGCGGGGCCCAGCGGCCAGATAGAGGGGCTGTACCCTTCCATCAACCCCGGCACCAAGATTGTCAATGTCATGACCAAGGACGGAGTCTGCTATGTGAATCTGGACGAGAACTTCCTGAATGTGGTGAATAACGTATCAACGGATGTATCTATCTATTCTATCGTCAATTCCCTGGTGGAGCTGAGCAATATCAACAAGGTGCAGATTCTGATCAACGGGGAGGTGCCCGCCTCTTTCTCTTCCTCTGCCTACGAGCGGAACCTGGATATCGTCACGACTCCGGAGAATTGATTCTCATTTTCACGTAAGACGGTTTTTCTCGCACAATCTTCATATGAAATTCATATCACAGCGGTAAAATAGTAAACAGAATAGACGGTTCCCGGGCGGAATCCGGGGGGAGGTAGACGCAGATGAAGGAGACGGCGTACAGAGTCTTGTTTCTGGAGGACGAGCCCACGATCCGGGAGGTCCTGACGGAATATATGTCCATGTCCGGATACCAGGTGACCGGGGTGGAGCGGGGAGACGCGGCCATAGACCTTCTGCGGGAGCAGGAGTTCGACATAGCGGTGCTGGACATCTGCGTGCCCGGGGCGGACGGCTTCGAGGTGCTGCGGTATATCCAGGAGAACCGGAAGAAGACGGCGGCCATCATGCTGACCGCGCTGGAGGACGAGCAGACCCAGGTGAAGGCTTTCAACCTGTATGCGGACGATTACGTCATCAAGCCGGTGTCCCCCATCATCCTGCTCAAGAGGATGGAGACCATCCTGCGGCGCACCGCGGGGGGCGGGGCAGAGAGGGGCCGGGGCCTGGTGCTGCGGGAGGAGGCGTACTGCGCCTATTACCGGGGAGAGAAGCTGCCCCTGACGCTCAGCGAATATCTGCTGCTGCATACGCTGATGAGCCAGCCGAACAGGGTCTTTACCAGGGAGCAGCTGATCCTCAGCATCTTCAATGAGGATTACATCGGAAACGACAGAATCATCGATGCCCATGTGAAGAATCTGCGCAAAAAGCTTCCCGTCCCCTGCATCAGGACCGTGATCGGCGTGGGCTATCAATTCGACAGGGCCGCGGAGCAGAATGCCGCGGAGGGCCATTGAAGGGGAGGCGTTGTCATGGGTCTGGGACGGAAGAACCTGCTGTACAGCATGGCGCTGGCGGTGGGGCTGCTGGTGTTTCTGGTGGGATATTTCATATGCATGCTGCCATCCCTGTATGTGGACTATGTGTGCGAGCAGAACCTCCGCTCCGTCCTGGCGCAGCACAGGGCCTACATGGAGTGCGGCACCTACGAGGCGGTGCGGGTGCGGAACCCGACGGCCTGTTTTTCCGTGGAGATTCCGGTCAGCGGGGACTATGTGCTGCTGACGGGCAAGGCCTTTTCGGCGGAGGTCAGATTGCGGGACCAAAGGCTGCGGGAAGTCCTGGACAGATGCCGGGAGGGACTCTTCAAGGCCTGGGATGCCGGGGCGGAGGACTCGGAGGAGCTGTGGGAGGAGCTGGGGAAGAACCTGGAGGAGCTGGGGGAGATCCTGGCGGAGACCGGGCAGGGGGGAGGCCTGCCTGTCAGCGTCCGGCTGCGCTATCAGCGGGACATTGAGAATGAATTCTCCAACGAATCCGTAAGGGTTCACACCTACTCCGACGGCTGCGTGATTGTAGAGGCCGGGGTGCAGATTCTGGGCGACCGGTATACCAACTATGTGGCCATGGAGAAAACGGAAAAACGAATTGTTTTTTCTGTTTTACCGACCGTGACGCCCGGGGCGGACGAAATCCGCCCTGTGGTGCTGCAGAGCCTTCCCATGCTGGGGGCCGTGATCGTCCTGCTGACGGTGCTGTTCTCCGGCATGTATTCCAGGGGCATCGTGCGCCCTATCCTGGAGTTGGTGCGGCACGCGGAGGAGATGAAGCACAGGAAGGATTTCTCCGTGGAGCGGCTGGCGTGGAAGGGGACGGAGACGGGGGACGAGGTGCGGGAGCTGGGGGAGACCCTGGACGATTTCTACCAGCAGATCAGGGAGAGCTATATGGAGCTGGAGGAGAAGAACAGGGAGCTGGCGGAGGAGAACGAGCGTCAGGAAATCTTCCTGCGCTCCTCCTCCCATCAGCTCAAGACCCCCATCGCCGCAGCGCTGCTTCTGGTGGACGGTATGCTGAACGAGGTGGGCAGATATAAGGACACGAAAGCCTATCTGCCCAGGGTGAAGGAGCAGCTCCTGTCCATGCGCAAGATGGTGGAGGACATCCTGTACCTGAACCACTGCGCCCGGGACATGAGCATCCGGAGGACGGATGTGGGGCAGGTGCTGGCGGAGCGGCTGCAGTCCTATCAGGTGGCGGTGGCGGACAGGGGGATTTATGTGGAGGCTCCGGCGGACTTGGAGCTTCTGGCGGATACGGACGAGGCCATGGCGGCCCGGATACTGGACAATCTGCTGTCCAACGCGGTGCGGTATACGCCTGAGGGGGGACTCATCCGGATTGAACTGCGGGAGGAGGGGCAGGAGAGGGGAATCCTGATCGAGAATTTCGGTGTGACCATTCCCGACGGGCTCATGCCCCACGTCTTCGAACCCTTTGTCACCGGCAGCCACCAGGCGGACAGCGCAGGGCTGCACAGCCATGGGCTGGGGCTGTATATCGCGTCCTATTACGCGAAGAAGCTGGAGGCCCGCCTTGAGGTGCGGAACGGGGAGGACAGCGTGGTGACCCTGCTGATTTTTCCTGCCGGGAGGGAATTGCAGTGAAGTCAGGAAGTTTCATACGCTCTTCATTCCAAATTCATCCGGATCTGCTATGATGACCTTATGCAGGACGGCTTGAATCCTACAGAAGAAGGGAGATGTATCGTATGCTGTTATCCATTGAAAATCTGACAGTGCGCTACGGGGCGGACACGGCCCTATCCATCGACTCCCCCATACAGATCGAGGAGGGCGACCGGGTGGGCGTGATCGGTTCCAACGGCGCAGGGAAGACGACGCTGCTGAAGGCCATTTTGGGGCTGGTGCCCTATCAGGGGGTGATTCGGACAGGGCTGAGGCCGGAGGAGATGGCGGTGCACATGCAGTTCAACGAGTACACGGATGCCATGCCGGTGAGGCATATCATGGAGGCGGTTCTGGGGACGAGAATCGCCCGGGACAGGAAGCTTCAGGAGCTGATTGCCTTTTTTGAGTTCGGGGACTGTCTGCGGAAGAAGTATTCCAAGCTTTCCGGCGGACAGAAGCAGCGGTTCACCATCATCATGGTCATGATGCAGGAGGCGGCCCTGACCTTTTACGATGAGGTCACATCCGGGCTGGACTTCGAGACCAGGCAGAGGCTGGTGGAGAAGCTGGTGGAGTGGTACCGGGGGAAGCGGGAGAGCTTTCTGATGGTATCCCATTATTATGAGGAGCTGGACCAGCTGGCCCAAAAGCTGCTGATACTGGACAGGGGGCTTGTGCTGGACTACGGCCCGAAGGAGGAACTGTTCCGGAAGTACTGCGGCAGGGCGGTGATTGTAGTGAACCACTGCGAGGAGAACGAAAAGCTGCTGTCCGGCTTCCGCAGGCTGGCGGCTCCGGCCCATCTTATAGCCTTGTCCTGCGAGAGCGCGGAGACGGAGCGGAAGATTACGGATCTTCTTCAGGAGAACGATGTCAATTACAAGCGGAGCAACAATGACATCGAAATCCTCTATACGAACGCCAAGGCCGCGAAAGGAGGGAACTCTGATGCAGAATAATCATAAACGGAAGACCGTATCGTTCCAGATGCTGGGATTTGAATTCCGCAAGGTCATCGGGAATCCCTATGTGCATATCTTCGGCGTGGGCATGCCGGTGCTGATGATGATTATCATCACCCGGGCCGTGATGAGCCAGGTGGCCGGCCCCGCCATGCTGGAGGAGGCCAATACCTCCGTCTTCCTGGGAATCGGATCCCTGATTCCCATGGCCACCATTTTCATGGGCTATGGAGTGTCCAACGCCCAGGAGATGGAGAAGGGCATCCCCCAGCGGATGGAGCTGTTCGGCATCAGGGCAGGGGTGTCCATCTGCAACCGTATCCTGTCGGAGATTATATTCATGATTCTGGCCTTCCTGGTCTATTTCGGGGTGGGATATGCGGCAGTGGATTTGAAGGCGCCTACGCTTTCGGGAGGCCTGCTGTACCTGGTGTGCATCTTCAGCTTCAGCGTGATCCTGTTCTGCCTGTCCCATGCCATTTCATCCCTGCTGCGGAAATTCTCGCTGACCTACTGCGTGACCATGCTGCTGTATTTCGGGATGATGGTTCTCGGCGGCATGATGGGCATCAGCTACGACAATATGCCTCCGGCCGTGCAGACGGTGGCGAAGCTTCTGCCGGTGACCTATATCAACCGGGATTTCTATATCGTGTGGAAGGGGGAGAGCTACAACTTCATGCCCATGCTCCAGTCCTATCTGCTGATGGCGGCCATCGCGGGGATAGCCATCGTCTTCACCATAAAGCGCACGGAGCGGAAGCTGCATTGAAGCTGCCGGGCAGAAAAGGCACGGACGGGAGTTGTATGGACAGAGGGGATTTTGACGGGGTATAAGGGGGAATCAATCCATGAAACGGCCATTGTTCCTGGCGGCCCTGTTCCTGGTAGTCATCGCCGCCCTCCGGCTGGGAGCCGGAGGGGCGGAGGATGTGCCGCCTGGCTATGTGAGCGCGAAGGAGCTGGAGGCGGCACAGGAGCTGCTGATTGCGGGACAGGTGTACCAAAAGGATGAGACATCTATTTATCTAAAGTCTGTAGTCATATATGATTCGAATGCCCTCGGGCAGTCTGCCGGGGGTTCGGGGCAGGGAATTCCATGTACGGAAAACTTTATATGTGAGATGCAGGGGGAGGCGGACATCCCTCTGGGGAGGACAGTGGCGGTTCAGGGTATCTTCGCGCCCTATTCCCATGCCACCAATCCGGGGGAATTCGACGCGGCGGTCTATTACAGGACGCTCTCAATCGGCGGGAAGCTGCGGAAGGCACAGATGAAGGCCTGCGGGGAGGACAGGTGGCCTGTGCGCAACGGCCTGTATGAACTGAAATGCCTGCTGAAGGAGCGGCTGTACCGGATTTTCCCGGAGAAGGAGGCGGCTGTGATGAGCGCTTTGCTTTTGGGGGACAAGAAGGACTTGGACAGCGAGCTGAAGGATCTGTACAAGAGGAACGGCATCCTGCACATCCTGTCCATCTCCTCTCTGCACATCACCATCATCGGCATGACTGTCTACAGGCTGCTGCGCAGGATCGGCCTGCCCATCTGCCCGGCGGCCGTGGGAGGCAGCGTGCTGCTCCTTCTGTACGGCGGCATGACGGGATTCAGCGTGTCCGCCTGCCGGGCCATCGGGATGTATCTGATCCGGATGTTCGGGGAGGTGGCGGGCAGGACATACGACATGCTGACGGCTTTGGGGGTCATGGGGGCGGCGATGGTGGCACGGAATCCCTATTATCTGCAAAGCAGCGGATTCCTGCTCTCCTTCTCCTCCGTGCTGGGCCTGGGCGTGGTGAGCCCTGTGCTGGCGCCTCCGCCCGGGCGGAAGCCTTCGAAGTCTGCTGGGAAGGGCTGCCTCGGGCTGGGGAGGGGCTTGTTCCAGTCCGCCATGGCCAGTCTGTCCATCACCCTGACCACGCTTCCCATCCAGCTGTGGTTCTACTATGAGGTTCCGGTGTATTCCGTGCTCTTGAATCTCTTTGTCCTACCTCTGATGAAGCCTATGATGATTACGGGGCTGCTGGCCATGCTGGTGCCGGGGCTGGGCGTATTGGGCGGCATCGATTCCATCATCCTGCGGTCCTATGAATTCGTCTGCGGCTGCTTCGACAGGCTGCCCTTCCGCAGCTGGAATCCCGGCTGCCCGAAGGTGTGGCAGATTGTGGTTTATTATCTGTTGCTGGCGGGGGTGGTTCTGGTGAGGGGACATAGGAAGCGGAAGGAGGAGGCGGAGCGCATGGGGGCGTCTGCGGAGGGCGGGCTGCCGGGGAGGGAGGAGGCTGTGGTGGAAAGGGCGGACGGAATGCACGGAAGGAGGAGACGGCCAGTGGGGCCTGTGGCGGAAGCCTGCGTCCTGGCTGGGGCCGTGCTGCTCTTCGCCGTCCGTCCGGCCCCGGGAAACAGTGTCACTTTCCTGGACGTGGGACAGGGGGACTGCATCCTGGTGCGCACGGCCTCCGGGGAGAATTTCCTCTTCGACTGCGGCAGCAGCAGTCGCAGCAGTGTGGGGAAGTATCTGCTGCTCCCCTATCTGAAGCATGAGGGTATACGGAATATCGATGCCGTCTTTCTCTCCCATCCGGATGCCGACCATGTGAACGGCGCGGTGGAGCTGCTTGAGATGGGCGGCGAGAACAATATCGCCGTGGGCCAGCTGCTGCTTCCCGCTATCCCCATGGAGGCCAGGGAGGAGCAGCTGGGAGAGCTGGAGGCGGCTGCGGAGCAGACCTCCCAGGCCAGCCCTGTGCCCGTAGGGTATCTCAGGGCCGGGATGGGCTTTGGCTGCGGCAGCGCGGACTTCACCTGCCTCCACCCCGGCGAGGGCCTGGGCACGGAGGATGTCAATGCCTACTCGGAATGCTTCTATGTGGAGTTTTGGGAAAGCGCCGGGGATAGCCAGGGCAGGGAGGGGAAAGCCCCCGAATGGACATTGCTCCTGACCGGGGACGTGCAGAACGAGGGGGAGGCGGCCCTGCAGAAGGAGCTGGATGCCAGGGATATCAGGGATATCAGCGTTTTAAAGGCCGCCCATCACGGGTCGAAGAATTCCACGCCAGAGGAGCTGCTGGAGCGCCTTTCGCCCAGGCTCACCGTAATCTCCAGCGGCAGGAACAACCGTTACGGCCATCCCCATGCCGAGCTGCTGGAGCGGCTGGAGGAATCCGGCACCATGATTGCCCAGACGGCGCGGTATGGCGCGATCACGGTAGACTTTGCCCATGGCGGGGTTCGGGTATCGGCCTTTTGCGCGGAGCCGCCCTGACGGCTCGCTGTTCACCCCGGTACCACGTCGCCGTCAGGAGGCGTGTCCGCATCGCATCCTTTCTGCGCCCTGTCCCGGCGAGGACGTCAGGCACTGGCTGTCCTGGAATTAACGCAGCAGCGCACCGGGCGCCGGCCAGGCAATTGGGACTTGTACCTGTCCCCTGTCTTGTAATGCAGGGACGTTTATGGTAGTATGGATATGCATAGGACGAAGACAGGGAGGCGTTTCGCATGGGCGGACAGACAGAAGGGAAAAGCACAGGACATATCTGCATCGGCCTGCTGGCTCATGTGGACGCGGGAAAGACTACCCTTGCGGAGGGGCTTTTATATACCGGAGGCAGGATCCGCAGGCTGGGCCGGGTGGATCATCAGGACGCGTTCCTGGACAATTTCCACCTGGAGCGCGAGAGGGGCATCACGATTTTCTCCAAGCAGGCGCAGCTTACCTGGGAGGGACTGGACATCACGCTGCTGGACACCCCGGGGCATGTGGACTTCAGCGCGGAGATGGAACGCACGCTGCAGGTGCTCGACTACGGAATTTTAGTCATCAGCGGTTCGGACGGGGTGCAGGGACATGTGCAGACCCTCTGGCGGCTTCTGGGACAGTACAGGATTCCGGTGTTCCTCTTCGTCAACAAGATGGATCAGCCTGATACGGACAAGGACAAGCTCCTGGGGGAGCTTCGGGCCAAGCTGGGAGACGGATGCCAGGAATTCGGGCCGGAGGCGGAGAGCGGGGGCGAGTCCTGGCTGGAGGAGCTGTCCATGTGCGACGAGGCCCTGCTGGAGGAATATCTGGAGACAGGGGAGCTGGCGGACATTTCCGTGGCCGGGGCCATAGCCAGGCGGCATGTCTTTCCCTGCTACTTCGGCTCCGCGTTGCATATGAAGGGCCTGGAGGAGCTGCTGGACGGCATCCGCCGCTTTGCGCTGTGCCCGGAATATCCCGAAGAATTCAGCGCAAGAGTGTATAAGATTTCCAGGGACGCCGCCGGGAACCGGCTGACTCACCTGAAGGTCACAGGGGGCGTGCTGCGGGTGAAGATGCCTGTGAGCAATGCGGGCAGCGCGGGAGCGGAGTCGGAGGTCTGGGAGGAGAAGGTGAACCAGCTGCGGATATACGGCGGCGCCCAGTATGAGGCGGTGGAGGCCGTGGAAGCGGGGGGAATCTGTGCCGTGACGGGCCTGGATAAGACCTTCGCCGGACAGGGCCTGGGACGGGAGGGCAGGAATGAGCTGCCGGTCCTGGTGCCGGTGCTGACCTATGGGCTGGTGCTGCCGGAGGGCAGCGATGCGGTGAAGGTGCTGGGGCAGCTGCGGAAGCTGGAGGAGGAAGAGCCCCAGCTCCATGTGGTCTGGCAGAGGGCAGTGGGGAGCGTGTCGGAAATCCATGTGCAGGTCATGGGAGAGGTGCAGATAGAAGTCCTGAAAAGGCTGATTTCGGAACGGTTCGGCCTGGACGTGGAATTCACGGACGGGCAGATCCTTTATAAGGAGACCATTGCCGGGGCCGTGGAGGGCATCGGGCATTTCGAGCCTCTGCGCCATTATGCGGAGGTGCACCTGCTGCTGGAACCGGGGGAGCCGGGCAGCGGCCTGCAGTTTGCCAGCGCCTGCAGCGAGGACGTGCTGGACAGGAACTGGCAGCGACTGGTTCTGACCCATCTGGAGGAGCGCACCCATCCGGGGGTGCTGACGGGCTCGCCTGTTACGGATATGAGGATCACGCTGCTGACGGGCCGCGCCCATATCAAGCACACCGAGGGCGGCGACTTCAGGCAGGCCACTTACCGGGCGCTGCGCCAGGGCCTGATGCAGAGCGAGAGCGTGCTCCTGGAGCCTGTGATGGCCTTCACCCTGGAGGTGCCGGCGGGGCAGGTGGGCAGGGCCATGTCCGATATCCAGAGGATGTGCGGGCGGTTTGACGCGCCGGAGACGGACGGGGAGTACGCCGTCCTGAAAGGCAGCGCTCCCGCATCCACCATCAGGAGCTACCAGAGCGAGGTGAATGCCTATACAAGGGGGCTGGGGAGATTCAGCTGCAGCCTGCAGGGATATGAGCCCTGCCATGACACGGAGCAGGTGATGGAGCAGTTCGGCTATGACCCGGAGGCGGATGTGGAGAATCCGGCCTCCTCGGTATTCTGCGCCCATGGCGCGGGGTTCGTGGTGCCCTGGGATCAGGTGCCGGAATATGCCCATGTGGAGAGCGGGTGGCGTGGGGAAGCCGGGGCCGGCACTGGGGAAGAGGACGAATCGCGCCAGGCCGGGAGCGGATTCGAGGAGGGCCGCGGGGACAGGGATGATTATGGGCATGTAGTTGATGGGGCGTATCATGGGGCGGGCGGAGGTATGGCTGGAGCAGGGGGCAATGGGAGCCGGCCTGCCGGTGCCGGGATGCCGCCCGGGGGAGTGACAGCGGCAGCGGGCAGGAAGCGGGCGGCAGATGGCAGGAAGCAGTCCGCGTCCGACTACATCACCCAGGAAGAAATCGAGGAGATCTTCACCCGCACTTACGGGAAGAGCAGCAGGGACTACGCGCCTTACCGCTATCATCAGCAAAATACCGGCAGGGCGGCATCCGGGGACGGCGGGACATCGGGCAGCGCGGACGGCAGTGGGCCTACGGATTCCCCGCAGGGAGCGGGCAGACAGGCGGGCAGCGGGCGGTCTTCCGGCCCCGGGGCGAAGCGGGCCCCGGAGGGTGGTCAGGGACCGTCCGGGCGGAAGGGGGCGGACGCGCCCGGGAGGAAAGAGGAATACCTCCTGGTGGACGGCTACAACATCATCTTCGCCTGGGAGGATCTCCACGCCTTGGCAGAGGTGAACATTGACAGCGCAAGAGACCGGCTGATGGATGTCTGCAGCAATTATCAGGGATTCGCGGGATGCACGCTGATTTTGGTCTTTGATGCCTATAAGGTAAAGGGGAACACGGGCTCCGTGCAGAAGTACCACAATATCTATGTAGTCTACACCAAGGAGGCGGAGACTGCGGATCAGTATATCGAGAAGACCGTGCATGAAATCGGCAGGAAGCACAGGGTCACCGTGGCCACATCGGACAGGCTGGAGCAGATGATAATCTGGGGGGACGGCGCGGTGCGGCTGTCCGCGGCCGGGTTCCGGGAGGCTGTGGAGGAGGCTTCCGCACAGGTGCGGGAGCATGTCCGGCGTCAGGAGACGGCGCGGAATCGGCCTTTTGAGGGGCTGGAGCTGTAGGGTTTTGCCGGGTGGCTGCCCCGGGTTCTAAAAATTCATAGACGAGAATTCCTTTGGTGGGGATATAAAAAGTTCGCCTTACTTGCTTGTAAGGCGAACTTTTTTGGAGCCAGATTCAAAAGTCATTTCTCTTCCCAAATAAAAACAATCTTAATTTCACGGCAATCTGTCCTAAAATAAATGACAGAGAAACCAGAAAAGCATCAATATCACCAAAAATTATTTTGGGCTTGCATTATCAGAATATAAGGTTTAAGATGTAAAAAGTAATAAAAGTTCGCCTTACAAGCAAGTAAGGCGAACCTTCCGGAAAAAGCGCAGGCCGCTAAGCCAGTGCGGAAAGGATATTGCGACCCGTTAAGGGAGGTGGGCGGAATGGAACAGTATGAAAGGATGCGCGAGATGGGATGCCTCACCAGACAGGATCTGGAGGAGATAGCAGGTTCCAGGCAGGCCCTTCCTACCCTCTTGGTGGACTACCAGAGAAAAGGCATCATCGACCGGATACGCCGCAACCTCTACGCAGTCCTGGACATAGAGTCGGAGCGGCCGATACTGTCCCGCTACCAGATTGGCAGCAGGCTGTTCCCCGATGCGTGCATCTCCCATCACAGCGCATTCGAAGCCCTCGGGTATGCGGACAGGCCGTCCAATGACGTCTATGTGGTGACGAAGAGCAGATTTACGGATTTCAAGTATAATGGAGTCTTCTACCGCCATGTGGACAAGCGGACGGAGGTCAGCGCGGAACGGGTGGACGGAGCCAGGGTCACCACCCTGGAGCAGACCATTGTGGACAGCATCCATAATTTTGAGAAGATAGCCGGGCTGGAGGAGGTGGTGCGCTGCATCCTCCGGGCACCGAGGCCGGATGCGGAGAAGCTGCTGCTGTGCCTGGCGCGGTATGGGAACGGGTTCCTGTATCAGAAGTGCGGGTATGTATTGGAGCAGCTGCAGGAGTATGTAGATTTGCCGAAGTCCTTCTACCGGGAATGCCGGGAGCATTGTCCCAGCACGGTGCGGTATATGGCGAAAGATGCTGGGGGATTGGTTTATAGCAGGGGATGGGGGATTTATGCGCCGGAGTTGAGGAAGTGAGATAAATGAGGTGTAGTGAAGGAGACAGAAAGCTAAGCGTGCAGATTATTGTTGCTGCACATAAGAAGTATAGGATGCCGACCGACTCCATATACATACCGCTCCATGTGGGTGCGAAAGGGAAAAAAGGCGAAGACGGTAAGCCGTTAGATTTAGGCTATGTTAAGGACGATACTGGAGACAATATTTCAGAATTGAATTCGGCTTTCTGTGAACTGACGGGTTTATATTGGGCGTGGAAGAACATAGAGGCAGATTATATAGGGCTGGTGCATTACCGACGTCATTTTTCGATGAAAAGAAAGCGGAATATATGGGACAGTGTATTGACTTATGAGCAACTGAAACCTTATCTGGGAAAAATTAAGATATTTATTCCAAACAAAAGAAAATATTATATAGAGACGCTTTATAGTCATTATGAGCATACGCATTATGCTGAACATTTAGATGAGACCAGAAAAATCATGGTACAGAAATACCCGCAATATGTAGATTCATATGATAGGGTAGTCAGGCACACTTATGGCTACATGTTTAATATGATGATTATGGACAAGAAGTATTATGGTGATTATTGTGCATGGCTGTTCGATATTTTATTCGAACTTGGCAGAGCGATAGATGATTCGGGACTTTCAACATTTCAGGGACGTTATTTTGGAAGGGTTTCAGAGATTATATTTAATGTGTGGCTGGATAAAAAGCTATGTTCAGGTGAGATTCAGAAGAACCAGATTATGGAGGTTCCCTGTATCCATATGGAGAAAACTGATTGGCGAAAGAAGGGGACTGCTTTTTTTAGGGCAAAATTTTTAGGGAAAAGGTATGAGGGGAGTTTTTGAATGGAAAATCCATTGATTTCAGTTATTATACCAATTTATAATGTTGAAAAATATTTGCCTACGTGTATGGAATCTATATTCTCCCAAACATATAGAAAATTAGAGATTATTCTGGTGGATGATGGCTCGAAGGATAACTGCTCCAGATTATGCGATGAATATGCGGAAAAAGACGATAGAGTCAAGATTTATCATAAAGAAAATGGCGGATTGTCAGATGCCAGAAATTATGGAGTTGAACGTGCAAATGGAGAGTACATTACCTATGTTGATTCAGATGATTATGTTGACTCGGATTATATTGAATACCTTTATTTATTAATTAGGAAATATAATTCTCAAATCGCTCTTTGTCAGCATAGAGTGCACTATAATAATGGATTTATAAAAGAAATAGGTAAAACTGGAGATGAAGAACTTACTGTATCTAGATGCCTGGAAAGAATGTTATACCACGATGTGATAGATACCTCTGCATGGGCAAAGCTTTATCATAGAGATTTGTTTCATGGGGTGTGCTATCCAGTTAACAAGATTTTTGAAGATACAGCAACTACATATATTTTGATGATGAAATGTGAGAAAATCGCAATAGGATATGAATCGAAATATAACTATATTTTTCGTAATAATTCTATAATTAATAGCGAATTCAATAGAAACAAATTGGATTTGATTGAAATTACTGATAAAATGGCATTGGATATTATCCAAAAATATCCTGATTTAAAAAAAGCTGTTTTGAGGCGTCAGATATATGCTAGGTTCAGCACATTAAATCAAATGCTGGGGATATCAGGATACTCCGATATAAGAGATGAATTAATAAGATATATTAAAATGCATAAGAAAGATATTATTTGTAATCACAAAACTCCTAAAAAGGATAAAATTGGATTGATTCTCTTACTGTTGAGTTATAGACTGTATAGATTTTGCTGGTTGCGTTATCGGTATTATATAATGGAGGAAACACCATGAATACAGAGAACATTGAGAAAAATTCTGCAATTGATTTCGTTATTCCGTGGGTGGATGGTTCAGATCCGATTTGGCTGGCAAAAAAGCAAAAATTTCAGCCAAAGGCGCAGGCCGATGCAGGTATTAATCGGTATCGAGATTGGGAGACGTTAAAGTATTGGTTCCGAGGAGTGGAGAAATTTGCTCCATGGGTTCATAAAGTGTACTTTGTTACAGACGGACAAGTTCCGAATTGGTTAAATAGAAAGCATAAAAAATTATCTGTCATAAATCATGAGGATTATATCCCACACCAATATCTGCCAACATTTAGCTCAAATCCGATAGAATTGAATATTCATAGGATTCCCAATTTATCTGAGCAATTTGTTTATTTTAATGATGATTTTTTTTTGCTTCGTCCGGTAAAATCAACCATTTTTTTCAAAAATAATTTGCCATGTGATGATGCGATTCTGTCTCCTATCATAATGGAAGAAACATCAGATGCTGGTAAAATGTGCGCAAACGATATGGGAATTATAAATAAACATTTTGAAAAAAAAGATGTAGTACGCAAGTTTTGGAGAAAATGGTTCAATCCGGTTTATGGAGAACAATTATTGCGTACATTTTGCTTGATGCCATGGCGCCATCTTGTGGGTTTTTACAATGATCATTTGCCGCAAGCTTTTTTGAAATCTACATTCGACTCGGTGTGGGCAGCCGAACCCAAAGTGCTAAATGAAATATGTACACATAAGTTTAGGGATTATAATAGCGATGTAAATCAATGGTTGATGCGTTATTGGCAGTTATGCGAAGGGAAGTTTATTCCAATTTCACCTAAACGTGGCGTGTGCTATAGGGATGTATGTAAAGATGCGCTATTTGAAATTCGCAGACAAAGTTATTATATGATTTGTATTAACGACAATTCGGAGACGGATTTTAATCTGCATAAAAGAGAATTACTAAATGCATTTGAATCTATTTTGCCTGAAAAATCTGACTTTGAAATTATATAGGATAAGTATTAAAGTTCTGATTGGAGAAGACTGATGGAATATTATTTGGAAGAAATCCGAGAAGAAAACGATAAGAGAAGGGTGGAAAGGCATGCGGGAGGAAAAGCAAGAGCTGATGTGGCCCATACTTTAGATGAATTAGGGATTAAGAAAATAGAACTCTATGCACATATAGATGAAAGAAAGAATGCCAAGAACTTAAGTAAGATAAAATGGCATATTGTATTTGCAAGAAATCTAAAAAGGATTCTAAAAAAACTTAATAAAGGCGATGTACTATACCTTCAGTTCCCTCTTTTGAGCCATAGTATTTTGCAAGGAATTATTTTGTGGTATGCGCAGAAGAATATAAAAATTGTTCTAATTATACATGATTTGACGATGCTTAGAGAAATAAAGAATATAAAAAGTCCTTTATCCAAAATTCGCCTATGGCTAGAAGAAAAGTCAGTTGTTATGTGCTGCAGTAAAGTCGTTGTTCATAATTCAAGAATGGGGTTATACTTGAAGGGAATTGGTTTAAACGCTGACAAATTGATAAACCTTCAGATTTTTGATTATATTGTTCCAGAAAAACATGAAATTTATAATTTCGTTTCAGATGAGGCAATAAGTGAAGTGATTGTGGCCGGTAATTTGGAGAGAGAAAAGGCAGGGTACGTATACAATTTGCCGCCGTTTTTAAAATATAATTTATACGGGGTAAATTATGATGGAATTAAAAAAGAAAATGTTCATTATTTTGGATCTTACAAAAGTGATGAATTACCTTATGTAATACGTGGAAAATTTGGCTTAGTCTGGGATGGGCCATCAGCTGATAGTTGCATAGGGAGTTATGGAGAATACTTAAAAATTAATAATCCGCATAAAACATCGTTATATCTGGCAGCTGGCATTCCAGTGGCAATCTGGAATGAGGCAGCATTGGCTGATTTCATCACGGAAAATCGGTGTGGAATCTTGATAGAATCATTAAAGGACTTAGAGATTCAAGTTGAGAGAATGAGCGAAGAGAGTTATTTGGATTATAAAAAGAATGCTGAACGTGTCGGTAAAAAAATCAGAGAAGGTTTTTATTTGCAAAAGGCTATCCAAGAATCAAGAAAGCTTTTGGCTTAAAGTATAAGAATGATAAATAGAATCTGAATTGAGTTTCTGGAGAAGTGAGCATGTGTAAATTCAGGAAAGATTTTCTTTTGCAGTATGTTGCATGGACTGTATTTCTTTTTTCAATTTTACTGGAAAGTACTGTATGGAGCGTAGGGGACGATGGAGATATCTTGCTGAAGATATCGAAAATGTTCAGATATCTCGCATATGGTATATGTCTCAGTAAAATTGTAATGGGCAGATATAGAGTCAGGACTTTATGGTGGTGCTGCGTGCTTGCCACAATATTCTTTTTGAGCTATGTGGGAAGTAGAAACAGGGTCATGGTTTTGTACTTACTGATTCTATTTGCAGCTATTGGTGTAGACAGCAGATGCCATATAAGGATTGCAAATGTGATGCAGACCTCTTTTCTGTGCATATTTATTCTCTTGAGCCTTACAGGGCTGGTAACGGACTACGTATTTGATCCAAATTCCAGGATGCGGCATGGTCTGGGATTTACATGGACAACTACAGCACCGATTATATATTTTTATACGATGCTATGTTATATATATATTAAAAGAGAGAAAATATCATATTTAGGCTATTTGATTATGGAATGCGTTAATTTCTGGCTATATAAAATGACGGATACTAGGATGGCATTCGTATTTTCGTCTTTCTTCTTATTATTTTTTGCTATAGAAAGGTCTATGAAGAACCGATGGAGATTTTGGAGATTATTTGAAAGGCTATACTGTATAGTTCCGTCAATTATTTGTACTGCCTCCCTTATTCTATATTGGTGTTATGACAGCAGTAATGATGTTTGGAGAAAGCTAAATGAGTTGCTTTCTAATCGTCTATATTTAGGAAAAGAAGCAATTTTAAATTATGGGATACATGTGTTCGGACAAAACATAAGATGGGTTGGCTTTTCAATCAGGAGGCCTACGATGGCTGAAGCTGTTGGGTACAACTATGTGGACTGCTCCTACCTTCAGTTGCTGTTGGAATATGGAGTGTTGTTTTTGATTGCTGTCATTGGGATATATACGGTGGCTATATACCGTGCCGTAAAAGTACAAGATTATTATTTGGTTTGGATTTTGCTGATTGTTCTGCTGTTCGGAATCACAGAACCAAGACTTATGAATTTTGCATTTAATCCTTTTCCATTGATGGCATTCTGTAGGTTGAGCCCGCCGAGTGGAAAGAAGGAAACGTGCCTTCCAGTAGAAAGGATTTCTGGACATGCAGAAGCAAAAATCATTGGCAATTAATTTTATAATGAATGCTATTTTGACTATGTCTTCTTTTATCTTTCCGCTGATTACATTCCCGTATGTTTCTCGTCTTCTGCTTCCGGAGGGGACTGGGAAGGTGTCTTTTGCCACATCCGTGGTTTCTTATTTTGCTATGTTTGGACAGCTTGGGATTCCGGTTTATGGGATTCGCTCATGTGCCATAGTGCGGGACGATAAAGAGAAACTGAGCCGGACTGTACATGAATTATTCTTTATTAATCTGATAATGAGTTTTATTTCTTATGGCATTTTACTTGTTGGAATAGTGAACGTGCCTAGACTTTGGCAGGATAAAGAATTATTCCTGATTATTAGCCTTACTATTATTTTTAATATGGTAGGAATGGAGTGGCTATATAAGGCATTGGAAAAGTATGCTTACATTGCCGTCCGCTCTATTATTTTTAAATTGCTTGCGCTTGCCGGGATGTTTCTTTTGATACATGGAGAGGAAGACTATATACTCTATGGAGCGATTACGATTTTTGCTGCTTCGGCTTCTAGTATATTTAACATGTTGCATGTCCACAATTACATCTTTGTGAGAGTTTTGAAACCATATAATTTGAGGCACCATTTCAAGGCAGTAGCTGTTTTCTTTGCTATGTCTTGTGCTACAACAATCTATACTAATCTAGATACAGTTATGCTGGGATTTATGAAATCGGATACTGATGTGGGATATTATAGTGCGGCTGTTAAGATTAAATCGATTCTGGTAAGTATAGTGACTTCTTTGGGAACTGTATTGTTGCCAAGGGTCTCCTATTATATAGAAAACAGGTTTTGGAATGAATTTCGCAGGATTGCATCAAAAGCCATTCGCTTTGTTGTGATTCTTGCAATTCCTCTCTGCATTTATTTCATGATATATGCGGAAGAAAGTATTTATTTTCTGTCAGGAGAGACCTATACTGGGGCGATTCTTCCCATGCAGATTATTATGCCTACATTGGTGCTCATAGGACTGACGAATGTCACAGGAATTCAAATGTTAGTCCCTATGGGAAAAGAGAGATATGTTCTGTATTCGGAAATAGCAGGAGCGACTGTTGACCTTTTTTTGAATGTTTTTTTGATTCCTAAATTTGCTGCAGCAGGAGCAGCTATGGGGACTTTGGTGGCGGAGGGAGTTGTACTTTTTGTCCAATTGCATTTTTTGGAAATGAGGGAAGTATTTTATAGAATACCATATGGGAAAGTATTGGCGGGCGTTATGATAGCTGCCTTTTTTTCAGTTTGGGTAAAATGGGTAGATTGGGGCGATTTTATAGTTTTAGCGGTTTCAGGAGTTTTATATTTTGGAGTATATGTAATTTTCCTGTATATTGTTAAAGAGCCATTGGTTGTAGAAGTCAGAAGGACAATACTTAGGAAATTTTTGAAATAGAAAATCAATATAGGGAGATGGAATATGGACAGGAATAAAAATGACTATATTAGCTTTGCCAGCGTAATCTCAGCATTTGCAGTGGTGGTGCTCCATACAAATGGCTGCTTTTGGAGCTTTAGTAAAACAGCAAGATACTGGAAGACGGCTAATATAATTGAGTGTGTATTTTATTTTGCAGTTCCCATATTTTTTATGATTTCTGGGGCTACGTTATTGGATTTTTTTCAGAGATATGGCTTGAGGGAATTCTTGATTAAGCGAATTCGTAAAACCGTAGTCCCCTATATTTTTTGGAGCTTATTTGGACTCGGGTTTCAGGTTTATTATCTGAAAAGCGTTGACAAGGAAATGATTAACGGGAAGTATATAATAAATGGTTTGCTCTCTGGAGGTCATGTAAGTATATATTGGTTTTTTATCCCTTTGTTCTGCGCGTATTTATCAATACCGCTATTTGCCGCTTTAGCTGAGGAATTAAGGAAAAAGGTGCTTTGTTATATGGCTATAATCTGCTTTTTGCTGAATTGTGTAATGCCGTTTTTAAATTCTGTCTATCGTATCCAGATAAAATACCAGTTTTCCGTAGCTGTAGGAAGTGGATATCTGCTGTATCTGATTTTAGGCTATTTGCTCTATAAATATGAGGTTAAGGATAAAGTAAGATATAGTATTTATGCATTAGGTATTGTAGGTCTTTTGATGCATATATTAGGAACCTATCGATTGTCAATGGCAGCTGGAGAAATCGTATCTACTTATAAAGGATATACGAATGTTCCTTGTATTTTATACTCTGTAGCTGTGTTTTTATTTGTGAAGTATGCCTGGGGGGGGTAAAGCGACATCGGTATGTCTAGTTAATAGGATAATGTATTTTTTGAAGGATTATACATTTGGAGTATACCTTATACATTGGTATATAATACAGATTGCAATCAGGGAATTTGATGTCAATACGCAATCAATCTATTATCGGCTGGGATTTCCATTTGCCATTGTTGCAGTTGCGATTGTCCTTATACAACTTATAAGAAAGATTCCCTTTGGAAAAAGCATTCTTCCATGACGATGAGGATTTATATGTGCAGGAGAGCGGTTATGAATGATGGACGAAATAGGGGAAACACGGATAGAGATTTAAATGCAAAACATATAGAATGGATTGATGTGGCTCGTGCATTTGCGATTTGCTGTGTTGTTCTGTGCCATTCTGTGGAGAAAACTTATCCCCTACATATAGACTATATTCCAAGGATATCTATGCAGTCTCGTATATTCTGCTTTTTAGCTTTTACTGTTGGGAGATGCGGGGTTCCGATATTTTTAATGATATCAGGATATCTTTTGCTGGATCGTACATATGATGGGGAGCAATGCAGAAAATTTTGGAGGAATAACTGGTTACGCCTACTGGTTTGCTATGAATTATGGAATGTGATTTATAATTTTTATTTATGTTCCTTGCATCAGGAAAAATTTTCGATTATTTTTTTGCTGCAGGAAGTGTTGTTCGTGCGTCAGATTAGCTTGAATCATATATGGTATTTACCTATGATTATAGGCCTATATTTGCTGGTACCATTTGTTGCAAATGGGCTATGCTCTTTGGACTACAAATTACTCCGATTGCCTATAGTTATCATGTTTATGGCGGTCATGGTATTTCCAGTCATAGAGATAATCGTGAAGGGAGTTGGAATGGAAGCTTTATCAATGAAACTGTCGGATGGATTTTCTGGGGGGGTAAATGGTCTGTATCTAATTTTGGGATTCCTGATAAAAAAGGGAATGTTGAAGAAGTATAGGGTATATTGTATAGGGCTGATGGGAGTAGCGGCTTTTTTGCTTACAGTTAAACTGCAGCTTTGGTCCTATCAGCACGGAAATGCTTATAATGTGTGGTACAACTGTGGTCTTTTAGCTATCAGCACAGTTTGTATATTTGAAATGTTTTCGCGAATAAGAATTACTAGATGTTGCAAATTGATAAAAGTGCTTTCTTATTATTCTTTTGCAATATATTTGATACATAATATGATGCTGAGGGAGATAAGCTCAATGATACAGCAAATCAAGTTGCTTCAGCCAGTCAGGGTAGTATTATTATGGATAGGAAGCCTGCTCTTGAGTATCTTTTGCGCAGCCATTATAAACAGAATACCAAAAGTAGGTAAGCTTTTGCTCTACACAAAAAATTAATATTGATGAGGATGAGGGTATGAAGAAAAAAATATGTTTAGAACGTATTGTTTCATATATCTTTTTGCAAGGGATTAAAATCTTGTTTTTTTCTGCTTTATTTTTGAGTATATTGATTTGTTTTATATTCTCTGGTTTAGATTATGCCAGAAAGTGTAATTATATGCCGAACTTCATACTTGTTATATATGGCATGACTATGCTGGCAGGCATTTACATGATAATTCAGATAGTATCTGAGATAAAATGCGGACGTGAGATTTGCTTAAAAACAAAGTTTAGGTTATTTTTGATTGGCTCTTTCCTTTTTTCTTTAGTACAGATATTTGCGATACATAATTATTATTTCAAGACAGATTGGGATGTGTCAACTATTATAAGGGCGGCGATGGACGCCGCAGACCATAAATCTATGGAACCTTATGAATTGTATTTCTCCCAGTATCCGAATAATTTATTCATTCTTTTTTGTTATTCGATTATAATCAAAATGGCAAATTTCATTGGATTACGCTCGTATAGCTATTTTTGTATTCTTGTTTTTCAATGTATGTTATGCTGGTTAAGCGGATATTTGTTGTTCCAAATCGTAAATATTCTTGAGAGGTCATATCGCAAGGCAGTATTTGCATATGCAATTTGGGTTTTGCTGATTGGAATATCGCCATGGATATCTATCCCCTATTCAGATACGATGGCGCTTGTTTTTCCGTTGCTGATTTTCTGGATATATCTACAAAATGGTAGAGGAAAGCCATTCCTTTTTTGGAAATGGTTCTTTATTATGTTCTTTTCTGTTATTGGATATCGATTAAAGCCACAAGTGCTTATCTTGGCTATTTCAATTGGACTTATATGTATTTTTTTAAGCTTTCATCTCAAATCAGTAAGAGGACAAATGAAAAAAACGTATATCCCTGTAATAGGGCTTATGATGGGGTTATTGGCATCAGCCGTTGTGAACCGAGCAGCTATCGGAAGCCTGGACATTGAAGTGGATGCAGAGAAAGCATTTGGGATGACACATTACGCTATGATGGGGATGAATCCGGATGCAAAAGGAGTCTGGGCAAAGGAAGACGTAGAATTTTCAGCTAGTTTTGAAACAGCAGAGGAGCGTTCCCATATGAATATGGAAAAGCTGAAAGAACGTTTGGACGCTATGGGAGCAAAAGGGGTTCTGAGGCAGCTATGCTATAAGACTTTGACGAACTATAATGATGGAACTTTTTGCTGGGGGGGTGAAGGCTCCTTTTATGCTGAGCTGAGAGGAGAGAAAACCATTTATTTTTCTGCATTATTGAGGAAAATTTACTATAATCGCAAGTATATGGGAGAATTTTATCCATTGTGGAGTAATTTTGCGCAGTCCATATGGATGGCCGTTCTGGTTCTTTCATTGGCATCTGTAGCTTCAAAAAAAGAGGAAGTACATACTATAATGTTAAGTATTGTAGGAATTACTGTGTTTGAATTGATTTTTGAGGCAAGAGCGCGATACCTTTTTATATATGTACCCTTTTACATTATTTTAGCTGTAAGAGGAGCAAGCGTGCTAAAATGGATGTGCAAAAATAAATTTCGGGAGAGACAAAACAGTCAAACGACCCAAACATAAGGCTATTCCCCTTCTGGGCTATAGCCTTGATATTCTGACCTTCCCGTCTTGACTCTTACCCAAAAGGAGACATTATTACCGATTCCTCTCTACAGCCTCTTATAATACCCCTCAATCAGCCGCGCCATCCTGCGCCTACGCTCCTCCAGGAACCTGTCATTATCCCCCGCTTCCATGCCCGCCACGCTTTCCGGAATGGCATTCTCCTCCAGGTTCCGCTTCAGGGCATCGCGGTCAGTGACATTGCCGATGACCGCACACCCGGACGCGCACTGTTCCAAAACCTTTCCGAAATAAATGCAGGGCGCCTCATCGCCGATGGCCTTATTCACCTGCGTGTCGAGGTATGTATATTTGGCGACCTGATTGTACCGGCCTTTTGTATCGATGCCCTGCCGCCTCAGATATGCCTTGGGGAAGATATGGTGTACATCCCCTGATATGTCCAGTAAGTCAGAAATCATGGTTCCCCGTATGAACAGGGAACTGCAGATTAAGTGAATCTGGGCTGCCAGGAACGTGTTGAACGCCGGGCTGTTGACGGATGAGGTCTCCAGGTTCGCCGCCATGATGGCGGTGATGCGCTGCTGGCCGTCTATCAGCACATGTTTTCCGCCCGACACGGAACCATCCTTTGTATGTATGTCAGGATTCTTCCAGGTAATGATATAGCCTGTAGGGGTAGCCGTTATAAAGGGAGTCGATCAAATCCCTTACCTGGGCCCGTTTCCAGACGAAGGGCCGCTGTATCTCAGGTATCACGAACTGACCGGCTTCAATCAGGCCCAGAATGGCGCTGACGGAATACTGCGTTAGCGAGAATTTTTCTCCTACCATAAGGCTCCTTTCTTTGTGCCATTTTATAATCTTATGCTATTGTTGCAGCCTTCTCTTTCAACCGCCTGACATCACTTTCAAGAATGTTTACCCGTACCAACAGCATCTCCTTTTCGTTCTCAACTTTCAATGCTTCATCCAATTTTCGACTTAAATCAAGATGTCCCTCTGCAACAATTTTTATGTTGCGGTTTGTTTCATTTTCAAGCGTTAACTGAATCTCTTTTAGATCTTTCTTGATTGGTTCCATTTTTTTGGCCACGATTTCGGCAATCATCTCCAAGTCTTTTTGTTCTAACATTTTCTATTCTCCTTCCGAAAATAATGTGGCAAAGGACATGCATGACCCATAGGCCGTCCCTGCCAATGCGTGTGAGTGAATCCGGCAGAAACTGCCCGAACGTGCGATCTGCACCTTTCACAGATGAATCGTTGACATAATTATCATAATACAGATGGTGGGGATTGTCAAATAAAATTTCCTAATAATATGATAAGGTATTGCATTCTACGAAAAACCATCTTAAAATAAAATCAGAAAATTCAGAATGAAAAGCGTAAAAAGGCATGCAAACAGGGGTAATGTCATGAAATCAGGCAACATGAAAATGATGGCGACACATAGCGTAAAGGATGAGGATGATAAAGCCATAGGCTTTATGATAAATAATCAATTCATTTCGAATGAAACCATCAAGGCCGAAATATATGAGGTCGATAACCTTGCAGTACAGGAGAATGGTGAAATCAGGGAAAGGGAAGCATTGCCGGAGGCCTATTACGGCGATATCGTCATTAAGGCTGCCTATAAAAAGATTGTACAGGAAAACCAGTTCAGGAGGGACGTGCAGAAAGAGTTTGAGCGCTGGAGGAAGATCGGATATGCCCAGGTGCTGCAGGTAGACGGCCCCAGGCAGGTCGGGAAGACCACAGAGCTGCTTAAGTTCGCATATAAAAACTATGGGCATGTCATATATGTGAACCTGGCGATGGACAGATTCGGGTTCACAAAGATAGCAAAGATGCCCAACATGCTATTAGGCATTGCCGATTATTGCTATAGGGCCAACCTTCCCAGGTATAAAGACAGCAGGGACACGATACTGATCATAGATGAGATACAGACCAGCGCCGAGGTGTACAACAGCATAAGGGATCTAAGGCGCGATTTGAACTGCGATATAGCCGTGACCGGCAGCTATCTGGGAACCGTATTAGGCAAAAACGGATTCTTCCTGCCAGCCGGGACATTGGCATTTATAGATATGGGCGCCATAAGCTTCAAGGAGTTCACGCGGATATTCAAAGCCGAAAAACTGTTGGAGGGAATCGATTTATACGGTTCTGGAAATCAGGAACAATACAATAGACTAAATGAGCTGTATGGGATATACAGGCAGATAGGCGGATATCCGGAGGTAGTCAAAAGATA